>Ga0315312_1000444_pt1 | contig 49160 bp, 47 predicted proteins | sample TDP7_MG_FD_203629 | JGI IMG/M metagenome (GOLD analysis project Ga0315312, IMG submission 203629) | Freshwater sediment microbial communities from Lake Towuti, South Sulawesi, Indonesia - TDP7 | ecosystem: Environmental > Aquatic > Freshwater > Lake > Sediment | place: Indonesia: South Sulawesi... | reverse complement strand
CCATTCTTCTTTACGCAATTCCTTGGGTACTGTTTTCTTTAATTAATGCAACACTGACTAGAAATATATCACTTCATATTTTACAACAAGTTCCATCTTCTTTTTACCTGTTTCTCATCGTTTTGCAGCTAATTGCAGCTGTTCTCGGAGCTTTGGGCGGTGGAATAATTGCAGACTTCTTCGGACGAAGATTACCTTTACTTTTTGGCCTTACTCTATTTGGCATTAGCTCGGCTCTTGAGGGGTTGGTCGAAAACTATGAGATTTTATGTTTTGGGTATGTTGCAAGCGGCTTGAATTGGGGAATCCTCATGACACTGTATCTCTTTGTTGTTTGGGGTGATCTAGCCAGCAAACAAAGTTGCGCTAACAGATATTCGGTCGGATTGACAATCTTCCACCTGGCTACAGGCGTTGGAAGTCTCCTTACGCATCAAGTATCTCAGATCCCACTAATGATTAGTTCCCTTGTAGGTTGCTTATTGATTTTCCTTTCGAACATACCATTAATTTTGGCTCCAGAACCGTTATCCTCCGATTTCCGGGAAAGAATAAAATTAAAATTATATATGAATGTCATCAGGAAGATTGCACGAGAACGATCGCGAAATCAGGGATAAATACTATCAAATAGCCTTGGAAACGCTGAAGCCTCGCTTACGTGTTCAAGTTTGCAGATCCATTGGATCAATCTTTCAACTCCAATCACAAATCCCGAATGGGGAGCAGAGCCGTATCGTCTAAGTTCCATGTACCATCGTTGGGCCTCGGTTTCTATCTTCTCCTCCGCCATCTTTCTGAGCAACACCTCTTTTTCATCTATCATTTGCCCTCCGCTAGCAATCTCTCCATAACCTTCTGGAGCAAGCAGATCCACAGACAAGGTCAGCTCTGGCCTTTGAGGATGGGGTGTGTGAAAGAACGTTTGGATTCCGATTAGAAACTCCGTAATGAAGAACGGTTGATTGAATCGAAAACTAATGTTATTCTCCAGTTCCCAGCTCAGTTCTTGTCCCCATTGGATGTTGTATCCATCCCTTTGCAGTATTTCGATAACCTCATCATAGGTTAGCCTAGGGAAAGGTGTCTGCACCTTTATTAGGTCCTTAGCAGGACGTTGCAAACATTTCAACTCCTCTATGGCCTCTTTGGACAAACTGTGGCAGATATGTGTCACCAGCTCCTCCTGAATCCTAATGATGCCATCCAAGTCACAGCGAGGAGCCACCACTTCTATTCGCCAGTATTCGGTTAGATGTCGTCTCGTTCTCAGCTTTTCTGCCCGGAAGGCGGGGGCGATCGTGTAAATTTTTCCTAAACTTGCCATGAAGGCATCCGCGTAGGGCTGCAGTCCTTGGGTGAGGTAAGCTTTTTTATTGAAATATTTAACCTCGAATGAGTTAGGCCAATCTCCAGTTGCTGGAATTATGGTTGGCCCATGGACCTCAGTGAAATCATGTCGGTTAAACCACCATCTGGCTGCGTTAAGCAGCTTAGCTCTAACCTTCATTACTGCTTTGCTTTTCTCACTCTGTAAGTTGGGGTTTATTTTATTCGTCATACGTTGAGCCTCAAACAAAAAGAGGGAAAGCGCTACTTAAGCCATTGGTCAGATCTCTGTAACCGTGACCTTCTCCACTTCCTTCATCCATGGAATCAATGACGGATACTTAGAAAGCTCTTCCATTATTTCCCTCTCGATCTCCTCGCTCGACTTTTCAGCGCTTTCCTCCACCAGAGAAACCACGATAACCGCTTTTTTTCCCCTCATATTCATCACCCTTAGTAAAATGAGGCTCTTTTCTATAAATAGAATTGGACAACGCCCATATGAACATTTAAAGCATATTTTATGGAGATTCACACATGGATTTAAGGACTTTCTCTCCATGGGGTGACGGTTAGCCGCGGGCTTTCCTTTCTGTTTTGTATCGCGTGGTGTGCATGTCGATGAGGGCTCCGGTTGCAATGGTATTTATTCCGCTTGAAAAGGCTACGAAAACGAGGAGCATGTCCTGCAGGTTTTCTGTCCAGCCCCTCCAGTTAACCATGCTGTAAACCGTTACGCAGATTATGAAGATTCCAAACGCCCACAACAACGTCGCAACAATGCTGGGCCTCTCCAGCTTCATCTCCTTACCTAGAGCTCCCACCTCCCTTTAAAGGTTAAAGCCTGCTGATTTAAAATGTGCACGCATTATGTAGAGGAAAATCTTTTATTCAAATAACATTGAATCAAGATCATCATCATGTTGGAGGAAAACGTATGGCTAAGTGTCCCAAATGTGGAGGCGAAGTTGCTACTCCAAGAAAAAGCTGGAGAATGGCTGGACGTCCGGATAAAATGGGTAAGAGAGTGGAGCTGGAAATAGGAATCTTCGATTGCCCCAACTGCAACAAGGCCTTCAGAGCTGTTTCGAGCAAGCGAAAGATTTAGACGCTGACAGTCGTTTTTCACGCTCCTACTTTCCCCCCGCAGACTCCCTTTTTTGTTTTCGCTATTCTTCTTCTGCTTCCATGTCTTCTAAATCTATTTCTGATCCCCAGAGTTCGGCGCATGTGGAACATATTCCGGTGGTTCCGCATTCTTCGCAGAGTGGAGCTCCACACATGTCGCAGTATAAGTCGTGGTCTTCGGGAATTTCTTTTCCGCAATCTGTGCACTTGACCATTTCACGTTCACGTTTCTAAACTGGTTCTTATTCCGTTTAGATTATGCCTTCTTCGAATTCTCATTCTTCGGTCATTTGGTTGCCCCAGCAGAGTCCATCGTGTGTTTCATGCTCCTCTTTACTTATTTTTCGACCGCACACCTCGCAACGACATTCTTCTTTTTCAGTCATTGTGCCCGCCTATTCCTCTTTTATTTCATGCGGTTGTGAATGTAATCTCAATTTGTTCTCTTTCAGCGAGCTGTGCAGTCTGCTGTTGCAACTGTGCGGCTTCTTTGTGTGGATGACTTGTGAATTCGTGGACGGAGCCGATTTTGCAGAAGTTGCATTTCTTGGTCTCTTTTATTTTGAGCGCGTCTTGTTGAATTATGTTAATCGCGTTTTGGGGCAGTTTTTTGATTTTTGGGAAGTATATTATTTCGGAGGCCCAGATTAATAGTTGGATGGAGAGGCTTGGTAGGGTTGATCGCAATTTTTTGTAGTTCTTTCCGCATACTATGTCTAGTGTGTTGTTTTTGACGAAGTCTGGGTTGAGGATGACCAAGTCGTAGTGGCCTCTTTTGTAAAGTCCGCCTTTTGGCGTCCGTTCTTCTTCGCCCATCCGTCGAAACTTGTAGCCTTTCATGTCGCATCGGAAGGGCGTTGGATACTCATGGTGAACGAGGCTAGTTATGTACCCGTCACGGGTTGTTTCTTCTGGGTTGATTCCATGTTGTTTGAGTTCTTCTTTGGCAAGGCGATACAAGACGGAATGAATGTCATGTTCAGAAAAGAAACATTGAGGGCACTCGTGAAACGTGGCTTCCATCTTTTTGACAACTGTTCTCTTCATAACACTCCACTGGCTCTCGGGGTCCATAATTTATTGCTCCACAACACATGCAGAGTTGGATTGCGTATTTCATATAAATTGACAAGCATATGAAAATATGGCCATCTCAACATCCGCGCACGTCCAAACTCCTCGCAAGCGTAGACCTGTCTCGATGAAGTTGGTTGGGTGAGGACAGGGACAAGGGTTGTGTGGATCATTGAGCCGACTCGCAAAGAATCTAAGGATATTCAGCCATTTTGCATAATCATTTGGCCATGCCGCTTGTGCCTTAGGAATGTACCAACCATAGCCATAGTTTCTCACTCTCAGGGTAAGCCAGTTCTGCTGTCTCGAAGCTTGGTCACCTCGCCCGACAACACGCACTATTCGCGTGTCGATTGCGCCATACTCTTCCGGCAGTGCGAAGCGAATTACTTTACTCAAGTACGTGGGTCCGAGACCCGTGACTTGGCGCTGAAGGCTAACTATTGGAGTTAAAGGATCTCTAGCAAGTTGAGATAATGGAAGACGATTATGTTGATATAGACCTACGTTTAGAGTGCCCTCAGGGCCTTTAACTCGTTTAATATTTCTCAACTTGCCCCACTTAGCAACAGAAATCACATCTTGCATGGTGATCCGGTTTTTCATTGCCGCTGTTCGAAGACTATTTTCCAAGCTCAGTATTTCTGGAAAACCGCTAGGATAGGTATCCTGCTCCCACTTATAAGATTGGTAGAACGCAACAAAATCCTGCCTCTGAAAGAACAGATCCAGACCGTTTTGTAGATTAACAGGGAGATTAAGTGGCGGAAAAGGCATACAAACATCCTCCTCGAACAAAGTGGGGCATAACATAAAAAGTACATTGTGGTATTCCACATCTCGTATAAATGCTTCTTCCTCCTTTTAATCTCACAAAATTTACCTTTACATATTCGTCGGCAAGGCGGGAGCCGATCCCAAATCTTCTGTAATCGAGACAACCCTCGCTAATTTTTATTATCAGAAAAGAACTAATGAAAAGGAGGTTAGTGATAAATGAGCACATTACCGGAGCTCGCCGGCGAAATCTTTTCCTGTCCCAGTAAAGACTGTCCGTACCGACAAGAGTTTGATAGGACTTATGGTATGGGGCGTAGGCCTCAATGGCTCTTCTGGGGTCCAAATGAATATCCATTTGCCAGATGTGCCAAGACAAGAACGTATATTCCAATCATGTATGATGGGGTCACCAAAGTGATGTTTATCGCACCGAGGCCGAGTACTGAGGAATATCCAGGCAGGGCTGACCTGTTTTTTATGGATGTCCTTTTTCAGATTGGTTTAGTAAAGCCTTGGTGGAAAGTTGAGGAAGATGCGTTTGTATACTACAAGGGACCTTTCATAACGGACTTGATCAAATGTAGAGGGAGGGCGCGGGCGGGACTGGGGCCTGTTCCGAGACAGTGCATCCATTTCCTGAAGAAAGAGATTAAGACAATAGATCCAGAGCTAGTCATAGCCCTTGGAATAGACTCTTTCAATACTCTTAGAGAATGGCGGGATGATCTGGGGATCGGTGTACGAGTAGTGCGTACCTATCACTATGCCTATCCTTTCAGGTTCAGAAAAGAAAAAATGCTCGAAAAGATGCGCAAGGTAAGAGAAAACATTGCTAACTTGCTCAGCATGAGTTAGAACGCGCAACAAAAGTACCATTTTATTAATATGCTAATTTAAAACGTTTAGAGCAGCGACAATTTACATCTAAGAGAAAACGACAAAACTGTTGCCCACACATATGATTTTAAGTTTCCTTTTGTTGTTATGTATGAGCGACTTAAGGTGATTTTTTGTCTTCGTCTTTTTTGAGTCGTCGGATCAAGAGGACGAGTGACCTGCTTAAGGTGGGTGCCTCAGACCAGGTTTCGGAGTATGAGGGGCGATTTCGGTCCCTGAGAGGCTTGTACGACCGTTTGCTTTCGGACTTTATTGTTTCGGATTTTAGTTATCAGGAAGCTTTTGAAACAGCGCAGAAGTTTTTCGGGTCCACGAGAGTTCAGTTTGCCGGTGTGGATGGAACCATGTATTCGAGGCCTCTCTTCGACTTGATGATCTTTTTTGGCGGGGCCTACGCCGCAACCGGGACCATCGAGTTTAGAAAAGATGGGAAGCCGGTGGTGGAGTATGACTCTAAGTTTCTGCAGGAGGGCGCTGGAGTTTCTAGCGTGGTCCCCATCTACATCAATGAGGTGCCTGACGTGGACCAGACCTTCTTCGACTTGGAGGAGCCGGGAGAGCTTTCAGTCTCCAAACCATTAATTGACCAGACGATCATTAACAACGCCACCATCGCGAATTGGATTATGAGCTTCGCCGAGTATTATCTGGCGTACAGGTTGATTACCGACCCTGACAAAAACATTCGCATCCTTCTCATGGACCGGGCCCTCTCAGGCGAGCGAGCCAGCCTGCTTTATGACACGTCGAAGCGAGAGTTGTGGAAAGCGAAGAGTTCCTTGATCGGTTATGAAGTGGACGGTGTCGCCATTGATGTGAACGACTTAGCTTACGGCAGATATTGCCTTCGAAACCCGGCTTTAGGTCTTCCTCCAGTCAGGGCAGACTACTTACGATATGCTATCATTTATTTGGTGAAGGAGAAGGGCCCCCTATCTATAAGCCAGATCTCCGAGGCGCTGGGCATTAAAGATGAGAAGCGTGTCAAGCGGGTGGAAAGATACGTTAAAGCCTCGTTGAAGGAGGGTTACCTCCAGGAGAAGGGGTCGAAATACTTCGTCAGCTCAAAGTATGCGGATACTTGGGAGAGGCTGAAGAAGCTTGTGGGGATGCTTGGCGACAGGTTCTTCTTTGAGGAAGAGGGTGAGGAGATGAGCCCGAACAGGATGAAGATCGTTAAAGATGGGAAGGAGCATTGGCTTACAACCCTGGACATCGCCTTTCTTACGCTGTTCTGTCTCTACATGATCATAGAGGAGTGCTGGAAAAGAAGGATCCTGTTCATAGGGCTGACGAAGGACACGGCGGCGAGGGATTTCAAGCGGCAGCTGATCCCCATCCTTCTCAGCGAGGGAATGCTGCGCGGAGCAATTAGCCCGGAGGAGTTTGAGGAGATGCCTAACACAGATCGCATGATCCTGCAATCTGTCTCGCTTTTCAACACGGAGAAGGTGAGGGTTCCTTGGAGCCTCGTTGAATACGATTCGTCCTTCAAAACTATGATCCCGGACCGACAGAATAGGAAGGGATACGTGCTTGGAGCCCGGAGAAACAGGATCAGCCTTGAAAAAACTTTTCTAAAAACGTATATTCAGCTTTCGCAGGCAGTGTCGGACCCTCTGCTTCGTAGCAATGTCCTGCTCACGGACCGACTAGTCTACGCAGATTTTGACGCGTCTCCAAAAAGCACAGTTCAGTTTTGGAACGAGTTTGGAGCTGCAAAAGAGCCTGTGGAAGCGCTGTTGTTCAGGGACAAGACCGTGGAGAACCCGCTGCAGAACTTGATTATGGTGACCTTGCAATCCATGACCTCTCCTAGTATTCCAGAAGCTTTTGGCCACAACAAGCCTCTATTCATAGCGGACAAGGTGGCGAAATGGCACTACGCTGCTTTCCGGCGTATAGCGGAGAGCACCGGAGAGTGGATCCTAAACAATCATAAATTAAGGAAGTTCGTATTTTATATGAGCACGTTTAGGGAGAGGCGAGCGCGAATTGAGGCCGCGAGAAGAGAGATCCTTTAACAGATATTTCACGGACTTTGAGGGAAGGTTCCACGGAAGATTAAGCGCGGTCATGCCGAGAAGAGCGGGAATCCCAGAAGAGTCTAAGCTGGCGGGCATATCCGCCCGGTACGACTGCAGAGTGAAGGTGGAGTACCAAAGGGACCTGATGGGTCTCTTGGAGGAAGGAATGCTTCTGGCTGTTAGGAATTTCAAGCAGGGTAAGGAAGGGGGAGAAGAGAGATATACGCTTATGGAGATTTCGAGGGTTTGGCCTGAGCACTTTGGGTTGAGAGGTCTCTCGGACCATGGGTATTATCCCATGCAGTTTGAGATTATCGAGCAGTCGGAGGCGGACTGGAAAACCGATGACCGCGCTACGATGATGGTTCAAATCAGCTCCATTCCGATTAACTATGATCTCATCCTACCTGAGGGTGAGGAGCCAGAGTTTGTGAAGGGTTTCTCCTATCCGGTGGTGGCGAGCGAGGCCTACGTCCTCAACAGCGAAATGATCAACCGCATGTACAACCATAGAATCGTGGAAGAACTGGGCATCGACACCTCCAAAACGACCCCAGACGCTAGAAGGGATCCTAGGCTGGGGCTCATCAAGATGTTCGAAGCCACTAAAACGATCATCCCCATCTACGTGGACTTCGAGAGGCTGGTCAGATACCATTTCGGGATATTCGCCTTCACGGGCGGTGGAAAAAGCAACCTCATGTCCAACATTCTCAGACGTGTTCTGTACCACACGAAAGATACGAAGATCATAATTTTCGACATCAGCTGTGAGTATCCCTTCTTGCTCATAGATGTGCTAGCAGATCCCATGATTCCGGCGAGAGTGATCACTGAGAGCAGGATAGAATCGATTGATCAATTTTATAACTCGGTGGTCAAGCCGAGAGAATACGAAACTGACGAAAGAATAGTAAATGGACTCCTGGAAATAATGAGTCAGGGAAAGGTCTCATATTACACGAAGCCAAAGCTTAAGGTGCCTACCTATGGCCAGTTTTTAGAAGAGCTGGATGAACAGAGGAAGGCGAGTGTGGACAAGCCTCATTACATGAACGCCATCGATGAGATTCGAGAAGCCATTCTAGCGTATATGGACCAGCACGGGTTCATTGAGAATCAAGAGGTCAACGAAAGCTTCGTCAGGTTCATTGATACAAAGGCTAGTCAAGCGGTGCAGAAATTTAAGGTTCATGAGGCCAGCGGGCTCTTCGCTTGGGCAACCACCAGAGCAACGCTTCTGGACGTTCTAAAAAGGAAGCAGGAGGAGGAAGAGAAGGAAACTGGTGGGCTCACGGCTGAAAGAATCCGTGGTCTCCTTGAAGGCGAGGAGAGGCTCATATGCGTGTCTATTGCAGATCCTTTCACCATCAAGGACCTAGTTATCACGCTTTCACGTGACTTGCTAAATCGGAGGAAGAGGAAGTTCCAGGTGAAACCGTACATCCTGTTTGTGTTTGACGAAGCCCAAGAGTTTATCCCAGACCCGTCTGGCTCCACGGGCATCGATAGAAAATGCTCTAAGCAGGTGGAAACGCTGCTTCGGCAAGGAAGAAAATATGGGCTGGGAGCTTGTGTCGCCACCCAGAGAATCGCCTACTTGAATACCAACGCCTTGCAGCAGCTGCATACGTACTTTGTAGGAACCCTGCCTAGGCCCTATGACCGATCCGTGGTAAGCAACACCTTCATGATTGATCAAGGCATCTTAGAAAAGACGTTAGAATTTGCACCAGGGGAATGGCTGCTGTCCAGCTACATAGCCACAGGAATAGAAAATGTTCCCATCTTCATCCGAGCAGACAACGCCGAAAACGAACTAGAAAAGTTTTTAAAATAGAGCTGTTGCGAACTAGGGCATTCAGGGCCAGGCTACTTATTTTTAAGGGAAAATGGAGACGTCCCCCGCAAACTCCCCTTTTTTTGTGCGCACGCATGACGGTTCTCAAACCAAATATGCTGGAGTCTCACTGTGGATGGAAATCTCGTAGGAGAATTATTACCAAAAAGTAATGTTTATATACTACCATGTAGTAATTACCTAATGGTAACAAGAGGGAACTTGAATGAAACTAAAGCTGCAATTAGTTCGAGACGGAGAAGTATTATTTGAAATCCCTCTTTCTCCTACCGACTGGCCAAAAGAGCAGCTGGAAAACGAATTAGAGGCTTTAGAAGATGATTTTCAAAGATTTTCAAAGATTTTTGATGCCTTGTCCCATGAGACCCGCTTGAGGATGATGAAACGACTTATGGAGGAAGAAGACCGCACAATAAACTTTGCAGATTTCATGCGGGACCTAAATTTGAATCCCAAAATTGTTTGGGAAAACACCAGAAAACTTAGAGAAGGGGGGCTCTTAGAAAAGGTCGACAGGGGAATATATCGTTGTTCAGAGTTTGGGCAGAGAAGATTCATTCTGATAAGCTTCGCATTTAGGCGTCTAATAGAGGCTCTGGAAGAAATGGAAAACTATTAGGGAGGTGAAAAATAGTGTCATCTGACGAATTTGGAGAATTCGATGTGTTCAACAGCGACCTCAAGAAAATAATTCAGAGAATGATGAGTGAGTTGGAGAAAGCGACGAAAAACGGGAACCTCAAAGGCAAATGGGAGATTAACGAAATTGATAGCGACGTTGTAAAGGGATACAGTATTCAGGGGCGCTTTGGATCAGGTCAACCTTGGGAGCCGCTTGATCCCTTTAATCCCTTTGAACCACTGAATCCTATGAGGCCCCGACCAGGGCCACAAAGATCATTTGAAGTTCCAGAGAGTGCTTTGAAAGAGACCAGCGAACCATTGACGGATGTCTTCGAAGACGAGAAGACGGTAAAGATCTACTTTGAAGTGCGAGGTGAAGATAAGAATGATATACAATTAAATGTCACTGCAGGCAAGGTTGAGGTTAAGGCTAAAAACTTTTACAAGAGGATTAACTTGCCGATGAGTAACATCGACCTCGAAAAGGCATCGTCAAAGTGCAAGAACGGTGTGCTGGAAGTAATAATCCCAAAGAAAGAGAAGACTCTTGAAAACGATACACGCAAGATAGATATCGACTAATTTCAGTGAGCATCATGGTAGAAATCTTCAATATTAACTATAATCAGTATGTTTATTGCGTTGGTACGGCTCACTTCACAAGACGTAGCATTGACGACGCCTATGAGTCAATAAAGTCTTTGAACCCTAAAGACGTTGCCCTTGAACTCGATTGGAGACGCTTCAAACATCTTAACACCGCATGCTTAGGTTGCCCAAAAAGAGGATCATGCAAAGGCCTCTGTGAATTCACTGGAGCCGCAGATGCTTTAGGAAATGTTGACGCCAACATATGGCTGATAGACATGACAGAACAAGAGATCCGACGCAGGATAAGAAGCAGAATGACCCCTTCCGAGAGAACTCGGATGGGCTTTCAGCTATACCATGAGGTAGATGAGGATCCCATTTGGCTTTGGGAGAAAGGGTTCAAAGACAGAGTGATCAACAGCTCTAAAAAGCAGATAGAAGCTAGTCGACAGTTTTTTCCTTCTGTATGGCGGGTTCTTATAGATGAACGTAATGTTTTAATGGCTGCCAGGTTAGCGTGGATAGCGTCAAAGAATCTAAACGAAGGAAAGAACTCCAAGATACTTGCATTTGTCGGAGCTGCTCACGTTGAAGGAATAAGGGACCTGCTTATGAATCCTCTTCTAATCAAAGATCAGATTAGAAAATTTAACTTAATGTTTACGGAGCCAACCCATATCAGGAGAGTCGCCATTCAATGGAACTAGCACTATTTCAGCGCGCGGGATATCTCCTGTTTCCCATTAAGAGACAATTATATTAGAAGGAAAAGAGGTGGTGGGTTTTGTCAGAGGAAGATTGGTGGTCAAGGTGGTTTAGGAGAAGGCCTTTCTTCAGAAGCAGTTTAGGGGATATGGACGAAGTCTTCAGAGAAATGGAAGAAATGATGGAAAGAGAATTTAGAGAACTCTCTAAGAAAGCTCCCAGAGAACTCGTTCGAGAACGAACACTACCAGACGGGACCAAAGTGAATGAGTGGGGACCCTTCGTGTACGGGTACAGTGTAACGATAGGTCCAGATGGGAAGCCTAGAGTTAGAGAGTTCGGTAATGTCAAGCCGGAAACTCGGATAGGAAGACCTCGCATCGACTTCAAAGAGAAGAGAGAACCCCTAGTAGACGTAATGACTACTAATGGCGAAGTCAAAGTTATAGTAGAACTGCCAGGAGTAGAGAAGAAAGACATCAAACTACACGGAACAGAAAACAGTTTAACGATTTCTGTAGAGGCGCCTCAACGAAAATATTACAAAGAAGTTGAGCTACCAGCCAAGATTGATCCTAAAGAAGCAAAGTCTTCATACAAGAACGGCGTCTTAGAGGTTGTGCTTCAGAAAAGGAAAGAAGAGAAGCCTAAAGGCGGACCAATAAAGATAGAATAGCTCGCGCGTCTGTGCCGGGTGTGGGATTCGAACCCTACCCACAGTGGAGACATCTCCCGCAATTCCCCCCTTTTTTATGTTGCAACATCTAAACCATTCGTTGGGAACAAGCTCAAGCGTAACCTCAGCACGCTTAATCATCTTCGAAACCTTAGCGTCTGGATCCTCAGCTGAGCTAACATTGATTACGTCACGTACATCTTGAGGGGTTACGCTCGCCTCGGCTGGCTCCGGCCCCAAAGGAAAACGGGAAAGAGCCTGAATTTAAGGAATTTTGGCGAAAAGAATTAAGTTAGAAAAGCATCGTCCAAAAACCATCGACCACATTTCTTATAAATGGACTGATCCATTAGCCTATTCGGTCAAGGTGAAATCTTTGGCGAAAGGCGTTGCTATAAACGTTGGAGTTAATACAAAACGAGAATGGGGCGGTTTTAGAGGTCCTATTTTCTCAGACGGTTCCTTTGAGTTCATACATATACCATGGGTTGAAGAGAAATATGGAATGATTGAAACGATAGAACCCAGACCTCGAAAGTACAAAGAAATGCCTTATGCATCATATGTTCCAGAATCTCTGCAAGATAGATTTCTGGCTGAATCGCCGAATTTCCGCATTAAAGCTTACGCCAGTTCTCAAGGATCGCGCGCCAACAAACATATACTCAATCTTAATCCTAGAGAGGACTATCTTATATTCTACGCTACGCTCAGATTCCACGATGAAAAAGGGCAAAAGGAAGATTGGATTAACGAAGAGTGGGGAGCTTATATTGTAGGTCTTTTCAAAGTTGATTTTGTTATTCCGCGCAATCGAGTTTTATTTGAAGAATATGCAATAGAAGCATTTGAAGAATACGACTTCTATAAGATTCTGTTAAATGATCCAGACCCATTTATTGAGACTCCGTGGGTCAAAGGAATTGAAGAAGAAAGCGGACTTCTAAAGAAAGCTATCCCTCTGAATGATCCAAAAGATTCGCATAAGTGGAGTGACTTAGCCTATGAACTCTTTACAAAGTCCTGGAAGACGAAGTTAGATATTAATAAGCAGGCTAATCCCCGAATCGCACTTACATGCAAAGGTGAATGTTTGGACAAACTCTTAACAAAATGCATTTTACGTAAGAGTAACTGTTAAGCCAAGATTTCCAAGAGTTTTTCTCCTTTTTGTGTCATTTTGTAGATGCCTGACACGTTCTACGTAGCCGTTTGGAAGTAGACCCAAATATAGTTTTACGAGGTAAAGCGTTTCATGGTTCACCTCGGCCTTCTCCGAGGCTTGGCTCTTAACGTTGATTCCTTTGTTTTCAAACTCAGGCGGTGACTAAATAGCATACCTTTTGCGGTTTAGAAAATTCTTGAAAAATTTTCCGTAACCCTTTGCCTGACCGTGAAATTCTTGACTGAAAAAAAATCGTATAGGTGCCTAGGTTGTTGGCTTTTCCTCATACTCATACTCTTTTGCTCATTGTTTTTCGTCACCATGAAACTCCATTCCCGAGACTGTACAGTCACATGCCATACCACGGAACACGGCAAAACTTGACATACTCCGAAGACCACAAAACGCGATTCGTTTACTTTTTATGAATACATCGTCGGGGTTGCAGAAACAATCCGGAAGCATGAAAAATGGTAGCGGCTGGATTTGAATACGTAACAGAAATGGACCGGGCAAAAATATTGCGCAAATAAGGGTGGGCTGAAAGTTTAATTCATCAATAATAGATTTTTATTTCTTCATCGCTAACGTTTTGCCAGTTTAATAGTAGCAAATCAGTTTGAAGGTTGTTGCACAAAACAATTCGGTTACAAAGGCTTAAACAAATCCATGACAAAGCTGGGCTACTAGTGCTCAGCTGGCGCCTCTTTTTCCCTATTTTTGAAAGTGCTAGCTCTATTCTGATTTTCGTGCTCTCCGCATTATTGAATAAGTAAGACCAAAAGAGACAAAAAACCACACTACAATGAAAATCAATCCATCTAATGGTGGCCAAAACCATAGAACCGTAAAAAATATGCCAGCCGTTATTAAAATCTCGAAAAGTAGAAATAGGAAAGCTATGAATTTTCCCGCATAACCAGTTTTGCCTTTTTTAAGGAACGTAGCTACGTAAAAGATAATTGAAATGCATAAACAGATGATCTGGAGATATAGCATCGTTAGAGGCATTTGAACCAACGTTTCAAGATCTATTTTAAGTTTTAAGATTTCTCGATACTCTATTCCAAATATCAAAAAGGTCCAAGTAATCAAAATCAGAAATGTACCCGGTGTTAGCAAAAGTCTATATAACCAATCAAGTTTCTGGAAGGAATCATCCTTACTCAGGATATCACCTCCTCCTCATTTTAGCAGTCTGGGTCAATGCTAACTGTAATTTCCACAGAAACTTCTATCGCACGGTCACTTTCGTTTTCGAATATCACTTTGAACTCAGCTTTCATTTCAATGCTGAACTTAATATCTAATTCTGATTCTTCACATTCACCCTCTGAAACTACATCAGGCCCAAAGTAAACCGTGTACGCTATGCTTGCATTTGCTTTGTACGATAAATTTAAACTATTACCTTTTGGATAGTATTTTAATTCTTCCAAGAAAACGTCCCACTTCTCTCTAGGTAGCAAGATTTTTGATGTCTTTATTTGTGTAGAGGTTGGTGTCGGAGTTGGAGTGGGTGTTGGAGTTGGCATGATTGGCGCAGGGACCGTCTTCGTTACCGTCGGGCCGGGCACTTCTCTTATAACTTCTGGTTTTGCGAACCAGCTAGCGGCTCCGCCGACAAGGAGGCCCACAATGAACATACCAATAATCTGTAGCCTTCGGTTAGCCGATCTAGGAAACATGAATTTTATCCTCGATATTTAATGTTTTTTATCCTAAAAATAATTGCGCCCTCTCTCCAAAAATTAGTGGTAGCGTTTTCGCGTTTTGCACAACCGAAAAACTGTTGTTTAACGGTTTTGTAAGGTTGTTTCAAAAACGGTACTAGTACTCGCGCAAAGCCTTTTCCTAAGCTGTATCGTAAACGAAGATTAAAACGAGCTTCTTTTATTTGAGGACATTAGCCTAACACGCTAGCAACCCTCATTTTAGACCCCCCGGTCAAACAAAAATCCCAAAAACCGGGGAAACTGCCAAACCCACTGGGTGCCCTAATCTCAACAGAAAATTTAGTTCGATTTGATTTATAAAACAGAACTGATACTTTGTTTATGGATGTGATAAGATGCCACTAAAGGGGTATTTGGTATCCGTGGCTAGTGTATCAGGTTTAACACCTTGTCTACTATTTAGGATAGAACTAGAAAAAAGAGAACCATATGAAATGAGGGTTCTATCAATTTCAGGGAGTATCCACTTAAAAACTTCTAAAGGCTTCGTTCCTTTTGGCTCTTTGAACCCTCTTTTAAGGTTGGGATTTTTGTACGTAGATATACCTCGTAGTACCTTTGACCTTACGTTTGATCTGGACAATCATAAACTTGAAATTATTGAAGAGGAAAGAAGGGGTGGCGATTTATGGTTAAACATGAAGGCCCACGTTCTTTATTTTGATGTAAAACCTCAGCCTTTCGATAAAATCTTACATGGCGAGGATATTACAATCACAACAGCTAACGGAAGTTCCGATTTGCAAGTACCACAGTCTGAATGGGTTAAGATGTTAGCGCAACTGGGTTATAGAAGGTTTAGGATGATGGAAATTCCAATACCCAAACCACCCGGAGGAACAGTTATTGATTCCGCCTTAAACCACCTAGATGAAGCGAAGAAGAGTTTTGATGAGGGAGATTACGATGACGTGTTAAGCAATTGCAGAAAAGCAGTTGAAGAGATAGAGAAAGCGATTAGTGAGGGTAGAATTAACTTAAATGTTGTTCTTGATCAAAGCGAATCAAAAGCTGAGAAAGTAGAAGGAATCGAGAAAAAGGTTAAGGATTTTCTAAATCTCGGAGCGCATGCAACTGAGGCTAAGATTGATAGAAGAGATGCGGAAATGGCGCTGTCGTTTACAATTAGTTTAACGAGGTACATAGCAAAAAAGTTAATTAAAATAGCTTGAACCCTTTGTTATTCTTTGAAAACATCCTTCCATTCCTCTGGACTTAGTAGACTTTGGGAGTTAGTAGATCAGAAACGTGAACCCCTATTCTCTTTGCGCATTCTTCAGAATATCATCTGGACATACGGTACCTTTACCATAAGGCGAATTGTGATAAAGGACCGTTCGCCCCTCGCCTCCAAAAGCCGAATCGTGAAAGATTCCGGAAATTCTTAATCTGTTTTTCGAGACCAATATGATATTCTCCGCTTTTTTCCCGGAGATTTCCATACTCTTTCGCAAACTCCAGACTCCTAGGCGGACTGTAACCTATCATTGCCGCCAGCCCTAGAACTGTCATAGATCAGGCTTCCGCAGATTCTTGAAAAATTTTTCCTCCGTTGTTTTCCTGAGTCAGATGAGATTTTTCAGAATAACATACTCTTCAGATCGCATTCGCCTTTGAGTGGTTTTAGTCATGGAGATGTACTATGTGAAATTGAGGGAAACGAGTATAATATATAGTACGTGTTTCTCTCTGTTTTCTGTAGTACATCTAAGGGGCCAAAGGCACGTTAATGCCCGGTTAAAGGACTGGCCATTCGTTTCATGTTTCAGGCGTCTACCGCAAGCGATTATGGTCCAGCCACCAAGCGTACATGTCAAAGGAAAAGTTTAACAACTGCGTTGATAAGGCATCGCTCAAAAAGCTGGTTAAGATGCTCCGCATCCTCGGCTTCCTAGCACAAACAAAAGTTTACCTATTTTGGAAAGATTCTACCTCACTTGGGCTAACGCAATAGTTTTTCAGAACCACTGATACGAGTTTTTTAAAAAAAGAGATGATCTAAGCTATAGGAGCAGGTCGTAGCGAGCGCGCGCTAACATAAGTATCTTAGCCTTTATGTCTCCACCTACTCCACCATGTAGGTTGCACAAACCCTGGAGTTACAGCCAGCACGGCCAAAGCAACGGCTATCCTTGCTATGGCGTCCAAGAGTACAGGAACAACGAAAGTCATAATCAATGGCCAGAAGGCTTCGGGAGGAGCCATTTTGTAAAAGTATACGACAAACCAAACGCCTATCGGCAGTAGATAAAGCATATTCAGAAGAAAGATAACGAGACCCATAAGGGGCATGCGATACCGATTCTTGAGATTCCTGATGGGGTAATAGCAGAGCGCGTATAATATACACATGGGTATGTACGAACAAAGGTTCAGCACTGCGACAGGACGTGGGATACTCGCCAAGATCGCGATTATTATTCCTCCTATTGGACCTGAAGCCATGGCACCGATCGGCTGCACGGCGGATCCGATGTCCCACGCGACGGCAGGCAAAACGGGTACGACGAGGCCCATAGCACTCGCTGCGAAGTTGAGGGACCCCAGTGCCGCGGCTATCGCTAACTCACGGGAAGTCATCCAAATGGTCTTTTCCTTTTCCATTGGTCTCACCTCCCCGAACTGGGTGTACGCCAAAGGTACACAACACAAGCGAGGATGAGTATGAAGATCATCGACCCTATAACCGATACCAGAGGGTTGTTCTGGAACCAGCTTTGTAATGAGTACAAACTAGCCGAAGCGGCTGGGTGGAAGCTTAGGGGTATAGCAACAACGAATACCACTATCAAAAAGGTCAGCCACAGTCTAGCATCTTTCACATTAATCACATCCTGATGAATAGTTTTAATAATATTCGAATATAATATTTTCCATATCCAGTGGGAAGAAATTGGCATATGACATTATAATGCGTGACGTAACTTTTGCTTACGCTGGCAGCAAAAAGCCAGCATTAGCTGAAATCGATTTAAAAATCAAGAGCGGGGAAAAGGTTCTGATCTCAGGTCACGCTGGCGCCGGTAAATCGACGCTCTGCTACTGCATGAATGGTTTGGTGCCCCATTTTTTCCCCGGAGAATTGACTGGAGAGATACTGGTATCGGATCTTGAGACAAGACGGCATAGCATAAGTGCACTCTCGCAAATCGTGGGCCTCCTCTTCGACAATCCGGTATCACAGCTCCTCTGCCCAACAGTGGAAGACGAGGTAGCTTTTGGCCCGGAGAACTACGGCCTCCCACCTGAAGAAATCAGAAGCAGGGTGAAACGTTACATAAGTTCTGTGAGGCTTGAGGGTTATGAGGCAAGGAACCCCTATTCTCTCTCTGGCGGAGAACAGCAAGAATGCGCAGTTGCAGCTGTCCTCGCCATGGAGCCCAAAGTGCTGGTATTGGATGAACCTACTTCTTGCCTCGATCCCCTAGGAACTAACCAGGTCTTGTCTACGATCCGCGAGTTGTCCAGCCAAGAAGGACATACTCTGATCATAGTTGAGAATAAAGTAGAGGATATTCTGCCATGGGTAGACAGGTTCATCGTGATGAAGGAAGGAAAAATAGCTCTTGACGGAAAGCCCTCTGAGGTTCTGGATATGGCAGAGACTATGACTAAAGCTGGCATACGCCTGCCCCAGGTCTCCGAGCTGTTTCATATGCTAAGGAATCGTGGATACAGAATCAGTAAGATACCTATAAGCCTCGAAGAAGCTCTCACCGAGTTAGAAAGTCTGTTCCATCGAATGAGATTACAGAAGACTAAACCACCAGGGAGATTACAGAAGATTAGACATTTAGAAATGCGTGAAAAGAATGTTATCGAAGTCGAAGACCTATGGTATGTGTATCCTTCTGGCACGACAGCCTTAAAAGGTATTAGTCTAACGATTGCCGAAGGAGAGAACGTAGCAATAATAGGTCAGAATGGATCAGGTAAATCAACTCTCGTTAAGCACTTTGTCGGCCTGCTGAGACCGACGCATGGGAAAGTGCTTGTTTATGGAGCGGACATAACAAAGTCAACACCAAGCGACCTAGCAAGATATGTTGGGTTGTGCTTTCAAAACCCAGAGCACCAACTGTTCGCTCCCACCGTCCGGAAAGAACTCGAATTTGGGCCTCAAAACCTCGGTGTGCCGAGGGAGGAGATTGAAAGCCGGATCGAACAAGCGCTTACTAGCGTTGGGCTCGATCAGAAAATACTGAGCCAAAGTCCGCATGATATGAGTTTGGCAGAAAAACGGAGGATAGCTGTTGCATCGATCCTCATGATGAAACCGAAGATCTTTGTGGTTGATGAACCAACGACAGGGCAAGATCCGCATTCCAGTAGAGAGATAATGAAGCTTTTGATGAAATTGAACGAGGAGGGCATGACCATCATAGTGATAACACATGACCTGCAACTCGTAGCCGAGTATATATATAGATCTATCGTGCTGCGAGACGGAAAGGTTTTGCTCGATGCGCTGACAAGCGTAGCCTTTTCACATTCCGCAACACTAAGAGAAACCTCGCTACAGCCTCCACAAATCACTAGGATTGGACAACTCTTGAGAAACTATGGCCTCCCTGAAGACATTCTAACGGTAGACGAGATGTACAGATTTATGGACGCCGAGCTGAGAGGATAAAACATGTCTTGGGACTACATTCCGAGGGATACATTTGTACATCGCATGCACCCCTTGACTAAACTAATGTATGCCTTCACCATGATGATGCTGATAATCTCTTTTGACGACCCCCTACTTCTATTCGTTGTATGGATGATTAGCATCTCTTTATATGTTCTTGCTAAGCTACCCCGAAAAAACATCTTCGGAGTCTTCAAGATTTTCATAGCTATGACGCCACTTTACCTCATATTCGGATTTCTCTTCTACGGTAGGCCGCCTGGATCATCATTCCTATTTTACGTCGTACCCATGTACGAATGGTTTCCAGTTACTTTAGAAGGAATTGTATGGACAATGGGAGCTCTCCTAAAACTCTATGTGTTAGTTAGCTCAATCCGAATCCTCACATTTGTAACTCCAATCACAAGTTTCATTCGTGCGGGAGCTAAGCTTAAGATGCCTCCATTCGTGACGATCGCCTTCTCCATCGGACTGGCAGGTGTACCTGTTGCGACAAGTCAGTACTACGCTATCAGAGATGCTCAAAGGGCTCGAGGCTTAAAATTTGAAACCCGCAACCCTAAAAAGCTGATCTTTAATGTACTTATTCCGATGCTGCTTCCACAGATCATATGCTCGATGAGACGTTCTATAGACATGGCAAAAGCACTGGAAGCCAGGGGTTTTGGGTATGGGATGCGAAAGCGTACTTACATGCGCGAGATAGACTTGAGACTGAGCGATTATCTGTTCCTTACCGCTTTCACAATTGTAGTCCTACTGTCCATCTTCATCGGCAGTTGGGGATTTGGATACGGAAGTTATAAGTTCACGGTTAATCTCATAAAATCAATGGTGAGATGAAAGATGTGCGACCTCTGCAAAATGCATGGTAACGGCACGAAGTGGTACCTAAACCCCGACAACTACAGAAGAGAGCTCGGATTGTCTATGAGGAAGACCTATGAAAAACTTTCGGGTAGACCAGCACAAAAATGGCTTGCAGAACAGGCAAAAGCTTGGGACCCTCTGTTCAGGATGCCCATCATCGGATTGCTGTTCCGCAAGTATTATGACTGGAAAATATCAAAGATAGGCGGCCAGATTATTCCTCTTAAAGATTTGTTTCGAGTTCTAGATCTCAGTGAAGATCACGTTGTCTTCCCCTGCCCTTGCAGAAGACTAGCGGGAGAGGAAGTATACACGTGTATACACTTTGGCGTGGTCAAAGACCTCTATACCGAGATTATGCCTAAAGGAAAAGCAATGAAAGTCGTTTCGAAGGAAGAGATTAAGGAACAAGTTTCGAAATTCGATGAGCAAGGTCTCTTCCACTTGGTTCTTCCATTAGAGGTACCCTATGTATATAACGTGTGCAATTGTGATCTCCCCTATTGTTGGGCTTGGAGGGCTAGGTTCGTTTACAGTCTGAACCACATGCTGCGCAAAGGCGAATACGTGGTTGTAGTCGACCAAGAGATATGTGAAGGATGCGTGCAAATCTGCATGACCAGATGCGCCTTCGGAGCAATCAGGCACGACAAGTTCCGTAAGAAGGCATTCATAAACATACAAGCATGTTTCGGCTGTGGCCTATGCGTTTCGGCGTGCCCATACGGGGCAATTACTCTGGTAGACAGAGCCATCACCCCGGCGGGGAACCTCTGGTGAGAATAGTAATCCGTGGATGCGAAAATCCTCGAGAATGTATAAAATGCGTCAAGGCCTGCCCATTCAACGTCATCGCCTTAAGCCCTTCTGACTTGATGGATTCTGAGACCGTGAAAACGTGGAAGCTAGTGCCAATTTTCACCGGCCTCTGTAACGGCTGCGGAAGATGCATCAAAGTATGCCCAAATAACATGATAGCGCTCGCACACTAAACCTTCTATGACCTCTAAATTCGCAACGAAGAAAACGACCACCCTCGACATTTACGTGTCACTCAAATTTTCCCTTTTAAATCGCTCTTCATACCCGCTTAGCTTCCAAGCCCTCTCTCGCCCATACCTCTTCTTCAAACGGTTAAACTCGCTCAGCAATTCCCGGCTGGGGGCTAGGACGCTCGGCCTCGCCACCCGAACCTTCACCTCATCCTGGGGATAATTCCTCCAATTGGCGATATATCCCTCGAATATTTTGGGCTTATCTGTTCTATTCGCCATACGTTGAGCCTCAAACAAAAAGAGGGAAAGCGCTACTTAAGCCATCGGTCAGATCTCTGTAACCGTGACCTTCTCTACTTCCTTCATCCATGGGATCCTTGCTGGTTCCCTTGAGAGCTCCTCCACGATCTCCCTCTCGATCTCCTCGTTTGGCTTTTCGGCGCTTTCCTCCACGAGAGAAACCACAATCACGGCTTTTTTGCCCATTATATTCATTTCTTAGTAAAATGAGGTTCTTTTCTTTAAATAGAATTTGATAACGCCTGTGTGAAGATTTAAAGCCCTATTTTATGGAAATTCACACATGGAGTTAAGGACGTTCTCTCCACAGGTGACGGTTAGCGGTGGGCTTTTCCTCCTGTTTTACATCGCGTGGTGTGCATATCGAAACCAAGAAGGGTAATAAAGAAGTGTAGAGACTGTGGCAAAGTCCTCCAAACGGAGTATATCGGCCGTTAGATGAATGTGAGAGGCAACATGAGGTTCATTATAACTTATTTCAGTCTATCAGCCCAGTTAAGGGATGAACTTCTTTGCAGTCCTTTAACTTGATCTCATTCAGCCTATCCGAACTGTAACATAATCGTCTTTACTCTTCATCTTCCTTCGTAACTTAAAGTTGTGGTGAAGTTGACTTCACCTATTTATGCCTTGTGTTCTTGAAATCGATCTACAGGAAACTAATTCTGCGTTTCATGGTGGCTAATAACTCTCACTCTGAACCCCGTGATAGCATTTTCTATTTGAGACTTCGCTCAATCTGTCAGGTAAACCAAAGTCTCTTTTCATTTAACGTAACAATGATGATGCGAAATAATAGGTCCATCAATTTGAAGAGCGGATTGAGTTATAGTAAATTCAACATCCAAGAAGCGATAGTTTTCATTAGTTCATTCATAAATGCTTGTTAAAAATTTCTTATAAAATTCTCGGATAGGACTAACAGCGGGTTTTGGGGAATAATCAGTCCTAAACACTCCCATATGGTTCTCAAAAAACTCTTCAGGATGCCCTGGAATAGAACCTATGGGAAAATCCATTAATGTCCAAAACAATAAACCTGAAACCTTATCTTTAAAAGAAATATCCATCACCTCTTCATAGAACGTCTTTTGGTCGTTTTCTGTATGGGGATCTTCTGGTGTATCTGCCCATGTATGCAGCCCGAACTCCACTAAAATCACTGGTTTCCTCGTCTCATTTTTTATCTTGGGAATAGCGGAGATTAAATGATCAGGGATATCATAAAAACCCACACTTATAAAATCTAGTTTATCCTTTAGGTCAGGTTCATACTGACCCCTCCAAATACTCAATTCACCCAAGTCAACAGGGCATAAACCTCCCACAGTTATCGGATGATTTATATCTAAACTTCTGACTATGTCACTCACATTTCTAAGAAACTCTAAAACAACATCTCTGCTCAAATCTGGCCAAAGATAATCAGAAAGAGGAGCGTTTTTTAGGTCCCATGCTAAAATTCTTGGATCTTGCGAAAATTTTGGTATTATATCTTTAAGATACTCTTTCACTAAGTCTATATTAGTATACATTTCCACAGTTGGTTGATCAAATAGAGTAAGAATCGTATTATAACCTAAACTATCTGCAATATCTAAGAATTCTCTAACTTTCTTTACGTACGGGTCTCTCTTGCTGGTTTGTTCAGTTGATTGCCAATTAATAAAAATCCTAATCGAGTTAGCATTGAGAGACTTACCTAATTTCAATTCATCCTTTATTTCTTTTGGGTCCCAATCTTCAAACATCATCCATGAGTGGTCTCTAGGATCATAATTAAATCCGCAAGGTACATAAGGAGTACCTTTCAAAACGAATTCAGTACCAGATACAGTTACAAAGTCGTTCTGAAGATAAGACTTAGCTATTTCTATTTCTCCTTCCAAACCTTCTATTCTATCATTCAAAGTAGTAATCTGAGAATTTAATTGACTTATTTGTTCTTGGTGTTGAGAGCGTTCTATTCTATGTTTCTTTAATAAATCAAGCGTCGTATCTTCAACTAGTAAAGCATCCGAACCAAGGATAGGTTTATATTTATTAACAACATTTTCTGTACCAGTTATTGAATCGTCCAAATCTTCATAAGCTTTTTTCAACTCAGTATTATACTCGGTTTCTAGTAGACCCGTGTTTGAAAGATCATTTTGAAATTTTGAAAGTTTACTTTGAATCTCATTCACTCTATTCTCACAAGCTTTTATTTGATCTAAATAAGGTAGTATATCAACACGATACCGTTCCCTAATAACAGAAGGCAACCTTTCATCTAACCTTGCTGTCATTTCATAAAGTTGGCTTGCGGCAATCCCTACAACTGTACCTACACCAGCCCAGATAAATCCCCTTCTACTTTTATCGGGTTTGTCTCCATCCATTTTTGTCACTGTTTATTAGTAGTATGAGGAATATATATACGCCTTATTGGACAAAAAATCGCGGAAAAAATTTTATCTCTTTACCCTTCTAAGAAATAGCAAGTCCCTGTCTATCTTAAGAATGTTTCAAATGACCAGCGTAAGTATTTTATTCCGAGGATGCGAGAAGAAAATCTTGGAGCGTAAGCTATATTGCGGAAGATCATCGTCATCCTCATGCTGGTCCTTCTGCTTCTTGCCACAGCTATAGGGGTCTACTATAATTTCGTCTACTTACCTGAGAAAAGAAAACAAGTACTGGAAGAAAGAATTAAGCCTTTGATAGATGCTGGATTAACAAGAGAAAAAGCTTTAGAATTTGACGAGATTCACAGGGATTGGGCTCCCTACAATGAAACCGCAACCGAATACGCAAGGTATTGGGTTGATTATCCTGTAGTTTCAGAAGCCGTCCTTGAAACGAGTGGCTCATTAAAACATACAGCTTCTTCTTTGGATTTGGTAGTGCCAAACATTGCTAACAAAACTTTGACAGAAGATACCTTGATCGATTTTATGGTAAAACATCCTTCTCTTGTGAAGGATGATGGGTTAAATACTACAGATATGGACCTGGTGAAATACTATGTTCATCTTCCCAGAATTGTGGATAGGGTTACAGAGAAAATCAAATCACAAGAAGATAGGCTTTTTGCCTTGAACGAACTAGCTCCTTACGTTTCTAAGCCATTAACGGAAGAACAAGCTTATCATCTAATTGAAAAATGGTATCCCGATTTGTTTAGTGCATGCAAAAAGGAAAGAGTTCCTGTTGTATTTGGAGATTCTGACGAAGACTTTGTAAACAATTATGATGAAATATTTGAATACGGAACAGATCCTTTGTTTGGGATTGGAAATTTCACATGGACCCCAACAAAAATCGTGAATGATAAAGTATATGAAGTAAGTGTCTTCATTCGAGCGAAAAGCCTTCGTGGAATTTTGCCAAGCAAGCTTTATTGGATTCCTATAAACTACACCCAGTTTCCCTTAGAAGTGCAATTACGTGCATTTCCAAACGAAACAGTAAGAGAATTCGATTTGATTCCTGTGAATGAAAATTTAATAGAATCTCACATAACCATAAAGGACTTTAAAGGAGGAAGGGAATACCTCGTAACAGCTAATATCACGGATAAAACAGGAAACGTTATTACCGAAAGAAAAATCCCTTACATAAGGGAATTTGAGAATCTTGGTAAGCGATTGTACGAAAAAGGAACAAAAATTGGAATCGTTTATGGGTTAATAACTAAACAACATGAATGGGATGATTATATAGAATTAGGAGGTCCTTACGAACCTCTTTTGGGTTATTATGTTTTAAATTCTACGTCTACGGAGAATTTAATGGTTATAGAAAGGCATATGGATTGGATGAGTGGGCACGGAATAAACTTCATTTTGGATATATGGTCAGGAAAAGAGTCGGAAGGAGATATTCGGGATAGGGTTTTTAAAGAAGCCATTTCAACCTTAGAGATGTTTAAAGCTGGAGGGATGAAGTTTGGAATATTATATGAATCGCATTGGCGATTTGTTGATGCTTTTGAAGGAATTAATATGTCAGATCCTCGTAATATCCAAATATTAAAAGAGGATCTGTCTTATCTTAAAGAAAATTATTTTGGACATCCAGCTTATTTGAAGATTGAGGAAAAGCCATTTTTCCATATTTATGGGAATGACGGTATGTATGGAAACATAATAAGCGGTTTGGAAGAAGTATATAAGTTCATGAAAGAAAACTATGGAATACAGCTTTATATGTTAAGTTCTCATGCCATACCAGAGGTAAATGAAGATTGGAGAGGACCGAGTGAACCGAGAGGAATAAAAGTGGATAATCCATCGGTAAAAGAATTAGCGTATCTATTTGATGCTATGGTAACAGGTGGGGCTCCTACACCTGACTATGCTGAATTCGGGTCATACGAAGATTACTTAGAGATGGGATATAGGTATTGGTATAATTTTTCATTAAGAAATGAATTAGATTTTATACCCCTTGCTATACCTGGGTACAGCCGGAAATATTGTCCTTGGCATTCTCCTGAGGTAAGAGAGAAGGATCTTGGTGCGGTACCTAGGTCCATTGAATTATGGAAGGAAAGACTAATAATGTCTATTCCTTATTCGAATACCTTTGGTATGATGGTAGGAGATTGGAACGACTTCACTGAGAATGCTCGTTTAGAGCCATCTACACAACAAGGTGAAGGTTTTGAGTATTTGGAAGCGATGAAGGATATATTAGCTGAATACTATGAGTTAGGAACCTAAAAGTCGTCCTCTTTTGGTTATGATGAGTTAAGCATCTAACAGTGATTTCATAGTTTTCCCCGTGTTCCAAACTATCAGTTAATTAACCCAAGATATTCTCCGCCTTTATTCCGGAGCATTTGCATACTCTTCCGGAAATTCTTGAAAATATTTTCGGACCTATTCTGATAAACTCCGCTTTTTTCCTAGATGATTTGCATACTCTTCTGCAACTGGCCTCTATCACCGTTTTTGGGGTGGCGAACTGTCCCCTATAAATTTCACAGCAGTATAACATACTTTCAAGATCACGATTATTCTTCCTCCTTTCCTCCGCGAAACGTTTTAAACACCAGCTGTTTCGCCGGAAAAACGGTTCGATGTAGCAGCCAAAAAAAAGCGTTGACGATGACTCATTTTCTTCTTATTCGTTTTCGCCAACCAAGTTTCGTCGCTTCTTTCTCGGAAATCGGCTTTACAACAACTTGCCCTTTCTCTTCGTCAATTTCAACTAAACATGGCATGCCTATTTTAAACGGAAAAGCTGTGTCTTCGCTCACCTTTGTGGGCACATAGATCCAGATCCTGGCATATTCCCGCCCTCTACTCACAGACTTTCTTCCAATAACCGTTCCAACACCGACACGCGCCAAACTAAGCCCCGGTTCTCCAATATTTATGTTTCCGCTATGTTACTATATTCGATTACCACGTTGATGCACTAACTTTTTATACTGATTCTCCGATGCATAAATCAGGTTGGCTTGAACTTGGAACCTGAAGTTCACATCGTTGATCGCTACATGCAACTCGCGAAAAAATGTTTCACCATGACCAACGTTATGTTAGGAGGGGGCAAGGAAATCGATTTACTCGCCTTTAACCCGGTTTCAGGAGGGAAATTCCATATCGAAGTGAGAATAGCTACGGGAAAGGGTTTTCGTTTAAGAATGAAGGACACCCAGACCAGAAATGGCCGCAAACATAAAAGGGGGTTGGACACTCTTAACGAGATCAAGTTTGCGCATCCCGTTGTAAACAACAAAATCGAACAGATCTTTGGTAGTTCTGAATACACCAAAGTGCTAGTGGTATGGGACATACAAAACAGTGAGGTAATAAGGCAAGCCAAAGATGTTTACGGCATAGAAATATGGAAAATCTCAGATATTATGGAGGAAATGATAAAAGAAGTTGAGACAAAAGCTTACAGAAACGATGTGCTAAGGACTCTTCAACTGATTTCAAAAATGAAGGTGTAAGCTGATAATTTTCATGGATGAAGACATGGTCAGAGACGGCAAAGTTCATTTTGGCAGTATGAGTCTTTTTCTCTCAAGAATTTTCGAACGGACGCTTTCAACAACGATACGAAGTTTATCATAGTCTTCTCGTGCCATTTTTTCTGGCAACATTGCCAAAATTTCATCGTAGAATATCACTTCATCCTCCTTGAAATTTTGCAAATCAAAATACTGTTTTAGACAATGTTCGATGTACGTTGCTCTAGGGATGAGACCTCGCTTCTCCTCGATCCGCTCTAACAGTTGAGGACTCATTGTGAGCCCAAACCTTGCTTTAACCGTTTTTGACATATGAATCACACAAGTAATACTAATAGCGAAAAGCTTATAAAGGTTACTGTTGTTATAAGTAACACGAGTGAGACAAGTGATACAGGTGATCCACGTGTCGAAACACTTCAAGAAAAAAGCCGACCAAGACACCACAGATAAGTTCATACAGGAGCAGTTTGATGTTATCGAACGCTTCCTGTTAGAAGAGAAAGATCCACGAACACTAGCCGCTGAGCGTTTCTACGATGAAGTCCCGTCAGGCATTGTTAAGGTTCATAAGACTACGAGGGCTGGAGCAACGGTTGCCCTCTGTAGCGAAAGCGTGAGGCGGAAAGAGTTATGCGTTATGGTTTGCCGCACCAACCGCAACATCACAAAGACTCTGAAAGAAGACATGGTATCTGTTGTAGGTCACCCTGTTAATGTGATTCATATCATGAGGAATTCATTTTGTCCCCGAATCATGGACTTAATTGCTAAACACCCAGCCATCGAGTTGCTAGGCGTGATTCCTCTTCCAAATTGTGACCATTGCAGCATCTCTCCATGCCCGATAAGGGAGGCATTCGAGACCCCCGCTGAAGATGTGCACGTTTATGCTTTAACCTATGCGAAACTTGCAAGCCTTATGATGTCTAGGAGCAAAAGGGTAAAGGAGCTGCTGGATAAGCTGGTGCAATCTAGAAACATCATTTTCGATGAGGTCCAATTTTTGGAGGAAGGCGACAGCGTGGCTGTTAGTATATGGGAGAAAAAAGGAAGTTATGAGCGCCCGCTAGACCTAGACCTGCGCAAATATGATAAGCTGGCTGAGTCCTCACCGTTGATGCAGAGATTTTTGGATAAAGCTGGAGAGGTTTTAACCAGCCTCCAGCCTGAAATCGAAAAATTGAAGCTGAAAGCTGCTGAGGACCGCCACCTTAAGCATTTGGCGTGTTCCGTCGAGACCCCGGCGCTTGTTAGGCGAAAAAGGCGTGCAGAAAAAATACAGAGGAGGCGAGAAGAGCTTCAAAGACTCCACCCGGACAAGTCGTGGATAAAAATCGCCATAATGATGAAAGACGAATACTTAGAGGGCATGGCGGAAATCGATAACCTGCTGTTCCAGGATATTGTAACCCTCCAAGAGTTGTTGATTAAGGCGATTATGGAGCCTAAAAAGTACGATTTAACAGAGGAAGATATTGTCGCTTTGAGTCGCCTACTTTTTCTCGTCAACGCCGACGTGCTGACAGTGTCCTACGTCAGAGGCTTAGAGGGAGAACAAATCTCAATTCAGTCTGAGAACTCGGTCTTGTATTCTGCTTTGAGGTCTTTCCTTTTCAAGCTTCTTCACAGCGGAGTGAGTGAGCGGCGCAGAATCATATTTACCACTGCTACTTTCGGTGTGTTAAAAATCGAAAGCCTTCTTAACCTATATGACGTCGTCAACTACATTTGGGGTGATCCACTAAACACAAGCTCCAAATTCCTGGTGGTCGCCGACAGGTTCCGAGTCTCACCCTACAACTTCGGAAAAAAGCTTGAGAATATTATCGCCTTGATTAAGGCAATCGTGGAAAGGTTTGGACCCAAGAATGTGCAAGTGTGTACGATGAACAAGGCTTGGAGCAAAAGAATAGGATTTGAAAGCACCTGGTATGCAAGCGACCTCACTGAGGGGGTGTCATCGAAAAAGAGAATATGGGTTATGGTTGGCTTAGCGGAAAAGCCAGTTAACGCCAAAGATCACTTAGCAATAACGCAAGCTCCTTACCACGATAACCCGCTGGACCTACAGGGGGAGGAATTCCTGTACCACGTATCCCAAAAATTGAGGGCAGACTCAGTGCACATCAGTTCTTATCAGGCCTTTTCCAGGGCGAAGGACCCTGAGAGTAAAAGCAGAAGCATTGTCATCGTAATCGGAGCAAGAAAAGAAGATGTGGAAAAATGCCTTCTTTGGGGACCGACAAGAACCCTGAAACCCGTTAAAACCGAGAAAGGAGGATTAAAATTTGATGTCGAAATCGAGAACCCAGTTGGTAAACCCCACATAACGGTTGCACCCCTAACTACAGACATTGAAGAATCACTTCATATCATTGCCCAATGGATCAGCTATGGCAAAATTACTGAGTATAAGCTCAATTGGGCTCACCTTAAAAAGATGGTGGACGCAAGGGGCTACGTTAGCGCTAAGCGGCTCATAAAAGCATATGGCTTGAACGAGGACGAAGTGAAGAAGCTTCTAAGCGAGCTACCGGATTTTTTCGCCAGCCAAGGAATAGCAGACTATGTTCTGGTGCGTGACTCAGCTGGTGCCGTAAAGGCGGTTGCGCAAAAAGAGTACTATGAGAAACAGGGAAAACCAAGTATTATATTAAGTACTAGGTTTTCTCTTGTCCCCATAGTACACTCTACCTGGTTTATCTCGCTTAAAGGGGCTGTTGACCGTGCACCGAACGATTTAAAAGCATTGCCCCCAGGCTACTTTAACCATCACGTGAGCTCGAACATCTACACCCAATTAAGCGAGTTCTTAGATGTTCTAGCTGCAAACCCAAACCTCTGCCCTGGCTGGATAGTTGTTGGAGAGAAGGGAGGTCGATACGAGAACCGTAGACTCATCCGCGACATTCATTGTCTGAGTTGTTGGGCTCCGGATTTTCCAAGGCGTTTCGGTGCTCCAGAGCAAGTTTGGGTTGACAATCATGCTAGTCTTACGAGTTTCATTGAAAGTTGTTTAGGCCATGGACGTGACGCCTTCATTTCAGTTTACGCTTTTCCAGAACATCTTCATCCAAAAGAGGGAGGCAATCCGGAAGTTTCAACCGTTTTTATCGATTTAGATATCGAAAGTCCCGAGTTGTCGGATTTGAGAACCCGTTGGGAACATGGAGATAAAAGTGTTGTTGACCAATTGCTAGTTCTACGCATGACTTTATTGAAGGAAGTTCTCAAACAAGCCAAGGCTTTGGTTAGTTACTTGGTGCGACAGAGTATACAACCCAGAATATTGCTTTCGGGTTTCAAGGGCGTTCACATATTCATTGATTTTCCAAGCGTACAATTCTCCTCGTTAGGAGTGGCCAAGTACATCATAACAAAGTTCTTAGATGAAGTTAAGACCCATATCGCTAAAGACACTGACGCCTACGTTGCTTTCGATGCCAGCGTGATCGGCGATCTGTCCAGGCTCTGTCGCATTCCCAACACAGCCAACATCAAAGCTACAAAGCTTCTAGGTCGCACTCAATATGCGGTTCCTATAGCCGTTGAGGAACTTATGGGTTTGACACCGGATGGTTACGATAAACTATGCTCTAGTCCCTGTTACATTCCGGTGGTGAGAAAGGAGAGCCACGAGGTTCTAGTGATGCTAACTAGGATAACCGAAGATATGGATCTGGATGAGGTGGCGGTTACTCCGAGGGGTTCAATAAAGGACCCTGATCGGCTTGAGGCTTATGAGCGGGAGTGCATAAGAGAAATCTTAACGGATGAGGACTTTGAAGATCTCAACATTCGCCCTTGTTTTAAGAGGGTGCGCAGGGAGAAGATTTCGCTCGACGGCCCGGGCGGTCACCTTATGCGAATTGGAGCCGTTATGGAATTAGCTGCACAGGGGCTCAGTATTCCCTCTATTGTCCGATGGTTTGACTTCTGCCTCGATTATGATCCAGCCATAACAGAGACGGCTGTGAGGGGCCTAATTTCCCGAGGCTACACTGATAAGTATGTGGACGAGTATGGGCGAGAATATCGGAAAGGACTCCGTTGCACCACTATTCAACGTTGTGGGTTCTGTTTAGGAAATGCATGCGGTGTTTATCGAAGAAAGTTTAAGGAGGGTGAGCTAAAATGAAACTGGTTGGGAAAATTATACGGGTTGATTTTACCAGCTTTCGGTACTGTGAAGAATGCGAAGCCATTGTTAAGAAACGTGGTGATCTTTGGTTCTGCCCTAATTGTGGTTTAATAGATTGGAAGGAAACCAGGAGGAGATACGAAATATCTTTAGGACTCGACATATTTGACACTCAAGTGACATGCGTAGCCGAAAACCATGTTATGGATCAATTCCTAGTTCCGGTTGGCTTATCCCTTCGCGGGATAGCTGATACGTTGGCGCATTTTAGGGGAACCGCTTGGACTATAAAATTTATGGAGATGAAGAGGGAAATTGACCAGCGTTTATGGCAAAAATACGAGGGTAAGGTTGTTAAGCTGAATGGTACATGGTTGAATGGTGAAAGATTTCTCATAAAACGAGTTACGTCTATAGGGGTTGAGGGTGGAAAAGCGTTTATCGAGGGAACCCAACGCGAACTCTTAGAGATTACAAGATCTGCGTTGAGCGACTACGAGGAGAAATTGGAGCTTTGGGAGGACATCCCCATCCTGCGCTACGCAAAGAACATAAAAGGAGAAGTGGTTGAGATCGGTGTTCGTGCACTGGTTGCAGAGTATGGCAAAGCCTATCGTGTTTGGGTTAGGGTGAACGATGTGCCCATGCTCCCGACAACACCCGTTTATGTTGGTGGGCCTCATCGTTATCCGGCCTACGTTTATCGGACATACCACACCAAGAATTGGAAAGAAAGCCTAACAAAGAACCTTATATATTGTGTGAGCAAAGAGGATTTCCTCGTGAACATTGTTAAGGCTTCAAAAGCTATTTATGAAGGGGAAGAGACCCTCTGGGACTTAGTGAATAGGATAAGTAGGTCTGACAGAGCGGAAAGCATACGCATTCTTCAACGTCACGGTCTCCTACAAAACGAGTTATAGGTCGAGGGCAGACTTTATTGGTTGCAGAATTTAAAAGGTGATGACAAAAATACCCCGATGCCAAACATGCAATTTCCAACATGAACTAGGAAAATGGAAATCTAGACGTGAGCCGTTTGTGATCTAGAAGCATGTTGCCGTGCCGTGCGTGCCCAAAGACCATGATACCTCTACTAAATCAACACGTCAGGGAAAGCCTGGCGGAAAATTCTTCAAGAGTTTGCGGAACAATGATAGGGGAGAGTCCGTGGAGCCGGGTTTTAACCCACGGATTAAGTTTGAAGTTAATCCGTCACCTAAAAACGAGGCTAACACAAAAAATGGGAAAGCCATCACCCTTTAGAGATGATAACCTCGCCATTCTGAAGCCTATGAACTACCTGCCAACCTTGCCTTAAATATTGCAGAAGGTTCGCTTCATTGATCTGCTCAAACATCTCGTCGCAATCTCCGCCGCCTGTTAGCCCGCCATTGATAACTTCAACTATGTAAGGCGGGACGGATAGAGAAAGTATGTAGTGCGGTGATACGTGTCTTGAGGTATGATACCTCTACTAAATTTTCCAGTTACCTCGCTATGTTATCGCCAAATTTTCAAGAATCCGCACAGTTTCCAGAGCCGGCGGACAATGATAGGTTTCGCCTCGGTGCGGAAGAGTATCGTTCTCGCATTAAACAAACAAGTTACCTCGCTATGTCATATACAATGGCGTATAATAGAATCGCGTATAAATACAGGCTGAGTAAGAGGCGCATCTTTGGGTTAGAAGGTATGGCGACGTTTTCGCCCGCTACGGCGAAACAAAGGCTTGAGCTCAATTGCCTGCGATCGGCGAAATCAGGCCGAAAAGGAACCCAACTTATTTAGGTGATGTAAAAATAAAAATAGTAAAATGTATTAAATATTCAATAAAATTATAATGTAAAAGGAGGTGGAAAACATAGGAAAGAATGCAAAGATACTAAGGTATGGATTTTTTCTTGCAAGTATAGGTTCCTTGATCTTCCCTTTCTATAATCTTTGTGTCTACTGCACTAGTCCGCCCGGTATTGTTGGAAAAGAAGGCGAAATTTTCATTCGTGGGGTTCCAGTTATGACGATATTTTTCTCATTGGCTTTCTCAGCGTTGTTCAGCACGATAGAGCGAGGAATAAAAATATTATCTGAACACTGAAAATATAGGCGGAGCATAAAAAATCCACGGAAGCCTCTAACCCCTTCGGATTATAACCTTCCCGTTCTCCAATTTATGAACGACGTGCCAACCCGTTCGTAGATAGCCCACCAATTCGTTCTCATGGATTTCCTCAAAGGTTCCGTTGGAATTCCCGCCGTTGGCTTCCGTTCGCTTCTCAGTATAAGCTCTCATCCTTACTACCAATTCGCTTGCTTTCCGCCACGTCTTACCTCTCTCTTTTAGTAAGACCTGAATTTCCTCTTCAGGAATACCTAACAGCTTCGCGCTATTAATGAGATTCTGAATTTCGCGTTCTTCCTCCTGCCTTTTCTGTAATTCCGTTATTTGGGTTGGTTGCGTAAATTCAAGCAACGGCACGGCTTCTTTATATGCTGCACGTAATTGTTCAATCGCTGGCCTGCTATATGGAGCTTCCTCACCTTTAACTTTTCGTCCTCGTATTTTCCTTGCCCAATTCGGGTTAATCTTTATCTCCTCAAGCGCCGTCTCCACGTATCGCCTTGCATCGTGCCAACCGAAAGCCACGCCTGAACGTTGCGATAAGGCTTCCGCGATCTTTGAAAAGGCGTCGTAGCCGAGGGGTTCAAAGGGCGCGTTTATCTGAATCCACATATTAGTTTGAGGTGTTATTTTTACGCCTTTAACCCTCTCTAAATAATCCTTGTAATCGGCGAGATCCCGCTTTGCTTCAGGTGTAACGAAGGTGTGCTGCTCAACGCCTTGGTATTTACCTCTGCCATGTCCTTTAATGATGATATCTGGTAAGGCGATATGAGGAATCTCTTCCTTTTCCCAATCGGGCTCTAAATGCTTCCATTGAATTTTACTGAGACTCTCTTTGGCTATGGCGGTTGACCACGTAAATGTTATAAGTGATCTATCACGAGGATTCTGAGCTGCACGATAGATTTTCATCAGCTCATCTTTGCTATGCTTTCGATAAGGTTTCTGCTTCACGAAGAATACCTGACCGCTGGCTTTAGCTAGGTCGCTATAATTGTGTTTAAAGAAGGATTTGACGGCGATCACTATTGTTCCTCTAACCGATTTGGGCATCTCTAGATTATCCCTTCCTGCGAATTCATCTAACAAACGCTCCGCATCTCTGCTTCTGGGATCATCTTTCAAGGCGAGCAGCTCATCTGGCGTTTTCCCAACCGTTTTACAGAACAACCATAGTAGCCACGCGTTCTGATTCCTCTTCTGCAGCTTTCCGATCCATGTCATAACCTTAGGGTAATGCTTTGCCCAGCGTTCGACAACCTCATTCTCCGTTAGCTCGTACTTTCTTTTTCTAGCCAATTTTTCATCTCCTACTTTTTATTTGGCGTTCACGTTTAGCGCGGAGTAAGCGTTCTAGGATCTCAACGGGTACGCCGTCCACGTAATCACGGCTTCGGCTCATTTTCGCTCGCTCCGCTCCCGCCTCGAAAAAGACGTAGGCGCTGCGTTATTTAAAGTATTGCCTTATAGTTAACTTTTTCTATCAAAGTATATGCTCTTCCCCTTTGCAGAGACTGGGATTCCCATGATGACGCTTGCCTCAGGCAGGAGGTTTAGTCGCCTTGCTGCGGCTCCGATTCGGTACATTATGCGGTTGTCGACGTTGAGGATGCTGGCTGTTTTCGCCGCCGATCCTAGTGCGATTCCGAGGTCTAGCGCCTTGAAGATACACGTTGCTCCTGTGAAGTCTTGTCCTGTCCTCTTCTCGGCTTTTTCAAACTCGTCGCAGTTGGCGTAGCCGCAAGCGCCGCAGTTTACATCAAACTTCTTTGTCCCTCGCACGCCGATCAACACAACGGCTTCGGAATCTTTCACGTTTTTGGCGTCTCGCTTAAATTCGTCAATCTTTCTTTCTTCCGCTATTTCATCCATTTCCGCTGCCAAGGACTCTTTTTCCTCTCCAAAGACGATCGCGGTTAAGATGTCGTCAACGCCGCCAGATTTGGGAGCGGTCCTAGCTGAAACGAGCATCAGCTTTGAAACCTGCATGATTCCTTCTTTTTCACCGTCCTCGCTCCTAATGATGGGCATGGTCCTTCACCTCCCATAATCAAATCTTGCATATGGCAATACCCGCCTCATAACATTTTAGATGCTGGTAAAAGTTGAGCTGCATTTAGCCTCATCTAAGCTAAGCTGCTAGAGGAGCAATGGCGGTTTCAAAGACTTTCTTCACGATTTCCAGAACAAAACCTAGCTGTCCAGTATACACTCCCAGAGCGAGGAAGGTCAAACCTGAAAGCAGCAAAAGGGAACCCACAATTCTTCGCTCGGAAGGTCCCATAAAGGATTTCTCCGTTGGTCACTGACTATCCGTTGAGAGCTATTTAAAGCAGACGATATCTATTAAGTCTATGTTTGTTACGTTGTCTACGTTTTTAACGAATTATGGGGCGTATACGCCGGGGCGATAAGTGGGTGTTACTCTCTCTAAACACCCCGTATGGGTGAAGAGTGGAATCGGGTCGTTCGAGATTGAAGAGGGAGAAAGACTTGTTTGTTATTGGAATCTTACGCCTTTCTTCTTTTTCGTTTGCGACCAGCGCTTCTTGCTGCGATCAAGCCCACTTTCTTGCCAGGGGGAGCGTGACGCGATACCGTTGTGACTTTGCGTGCTCCTCTTTTGCTGCTTCCATATGGGTGAGCCGCGGCTACCATGGCGATGCCTCGTGTTCGTGGATACATGCGCCCCTTCGCTTGCATTAAATAGAATTTGGCGCCCGCCTTTAGGAAGGGTTTGTCCACACGACCAGCTCCGGAAACCACCCCGATGGTTGCTCGACAAAGATCGTTAAGGTACCGGGTTTTTCCTGAAGGGAGCTTAATGATAGTTCCTTCGGGTGTATGCGCCACTACGGTTGCGTAAGAGCCAGAGGAACGTGACATCTTGCCTCCATCGCCCGGGGAAAGCTCAATGTTACAAACCATGGTTCCTTCTGGAATACTACCTAACGGAACCACGCTGCCGATGTCTATGGAAGCTTTGCTTCCGATCTGTATTAGTTGCCCCTCATAAATCCCCTCCGGAACTACTGTGTAGTAAGTTTCGCCAGTTTCAAGTTTTACGGAGGCTAGAGGTGAGCCCCTACCGGGCTCGTGATGAAACTCCACCACTTGGCCTTGAATCGCTCCCTCTCGCTCCTTCTTAGACATGGGGGGATACTGAACCGGTGACACTCTCTTGTGGGTGACCGCCCGAAAGGTGGAAGAACCTCTGCCACGTCTCTGAACACGAATTCGTTTACCCACGAAGCCTCGCCCTCCTATAGAATGCCAAGCTTGATCGCTACATCCACCGCTTTATAGTCTGGATGAAGCTTCACAAATGCTTTTTTCTCCCCTCTGGGTGTGATCATGACGTTGATCTTCTCTGTCCTCACTTCGTAGAGCTCCTCCACAGCCCGCCTAATGTCCTCCTTCGTGGCTTTCTTGTTGACGATGAAAACGAGCTTGTTCTCGGTTTCAAGGATGCGACTCGCAACTTCGGTCATAACTGGGTACAAGATGACATCATAGGGGTCCATACCTACCTTCTCCTGAACAGAGAGTCCATCTTTTCAATCGTGGAACTCGTCCATACGGTGAGTCTTCCTAGGTGGGTTCCGGGCGCCAGAAGCTCGACGTTTAATCCTTCGACGGTGACGATGTCTACCCCGGGAATGTTACGAGCCGCTTCGACGATGCCCTCGTTTTCGTTGATCACGAGCAAGGGACCAACTGCCTGCTTGATCCTTCGACCACGTCCCTTGCCCTTGCCAGCCCGAATCTTTCTGCTTTCTACAACTCGATAGATGTCTGGCCAAACCCCAAGCTGGATAAAGGCATCCTTAACCTCCGAAGTTTTCTTCAAACGTTGAATCTCGTCCACGACAACCAAGGGGAAATCGGGAACATCGTCTATCACGTGTCCTCGAGACGCCACCGTCTCCTTAGACGCTGTTGCCGCCACAGCTGAGCGTAAAGCTAGCCTCATCTCCTTTCGGGGGATTTTTTTCTCAATTTTCTTTTCGACCACAGGGGGATGCGCGGCTCGACCACCCACGGTGCCAGGAGCGAGAGCGCCCCGTTGGCCAGGGCCCTTCGTCCTGGGGATACGCGAAATTCCCAGGCCTACGCCTCGAGACTCGGCTGTGGTGCGTTTTCCAGCGAAAACGTCCCTGCCTTGTGGCTGAAAACGGTGGGACTGAATAGCAACAACGGCTCGCTTTATTATATCTGGCCTAATAGGGGTTTTAAAGATGGCTGGGAGACGAACCTTGCCCACTTTTTCACCTTTAAGGTCAAAAATCTTCGCCGAAAACTTGCCCATCCATCATCCCCCCGTTATCCTTGCGGCGATTCCAGCGATATATAGGTGATTTTCGGCGGAGCTTCGGGAACTCTTTTAGGGGGACGGGCGGGATACCGCAGTCGTATGAGGCGTTTGTTAGGTCCCAGCAGGCTCCCACCCAGCAAAATATAGGTTCCCCGAACAGGGCCATATCGCACAAATCCGCCCTTGGGGGAAACCTCGCTTCCGTCGGTGCCGATCTTAAGGATGCGCTTGTTGTGCTCGGTTCTTTGGAAGTATCCCATTTGACCCGCTCTCGGAATGCTGTACAAGACTCTGGGAGGTTTCCATGGCCCTAGGGTGGCGATGCCACGCTTGGTCTTCCGAGCCTTGTGGGAGAGAATTTTCACTCCCCAGCGCTTCACGGGACCTTGAAAGCCCTTTCCCTTGGTAACGGAAATCACGTCCACCATCTGTCCCTCCTTAAACACCTCACCAACGGAGATAGTTTTCCCCAGTAGGCCCTTCACGTATTCAAACTGCTCGCTTATGGGGCCTCCATCGATCTTGATTTCCATGATCTCCGGCTTTTTCTTGGGAACGCCGGCTGGCCTAGGCTGTGTAGCCGTTAGAAGACGAAACTCCGCAATTTTGTTAAGGTTCTCCTCCATCTTCTTTAAGCCTTGATTAGGATCGGAGTTCTCAGGTAACGTAAGCACGCGGTCAAGATCCTTGGGAGGATCTTTCATCCACGCCTCGGTATAGGCTTGCAGTCCGTACTCGTTTCTCACATACGCGCGGATGGCACACACCAGAACCGGGGGAACATCCACAACGGTAGCCGGGTGAATGGTTTCTTTGCCAAAGTCTGGAGAGCCCGGCCTATCCTCCACCAAGAAAACATGGGTCATACCCGCCTTGTACCCCATAAACCCTAGCACGGTTGGGCCCTCCTCCACCTTGGGCCAAAAGCGTATCCTGCCCACCTCACGAGCAGCACGTCCCCTAGGCAAATAGGCCAGCGAACCTCGTTTGGGTGCGTGCTTCCTCCTGTGACCCATGTTCGATCCTTCTCTTACCCTCTACCCTGTCTCGCCTTTTCAGTAAGAATGTTAGGTTATAAACCTTTCTTTAAATAAACTTAAAAGCTCATAATCACGTTTGTTTGGGAGGATGTAAATTGGTTGTTAGTAGGGAGTTCTTCAATTTGGTAACGTATGGTGTATTCCAAGCGTTAGCGGAGTTGTATGGGAAAGAGGGATGGAGGGTTCCGCCGGCGTTTGGTGAAATTGCTTTCAGAGAGCTGAAGAAGCGTATAAAGTTTGACGGCCTTAAACCCATTAAAGCGTTAAACAAGTTAGCTAGGTACTTTGAGAAGGTCGGGTACATTGAGAAGATAGGCTTCGAGCAAATAGGCGAAAATGAGCTTATCTACAGGATGGAAGGCGTGTCCATTGACTGGGCGGTTTCTAAACTCAAGGAAGAAGGTGGAGTGTTGCCTCACTACTCAACCTACATTTACACAGCTGCCCTCAAAGAATTATTCGGCATTGAGGCTGAAATGATTGACCTTGAATTTAGTGTAGTGGAAGGAAAGTTCTGTGCAACGGAAAAGTGGATACTTAAGAAAAAGGGATAGAAACTTCTGTTAAGTTCAATAACAATTTTTCTTCAAAAGTTGTGTCCGAGGTTTATGTCTCACAAACGAGCAAGCCTAAACAAGCTAACGTGGCGTACAGAGCCTCCTCGGTTCGAACGGTTTCGGTTCCTTGATCTGGGATGGTATTGATCACGAAGTGCGCAACCTCGTCCAGTTTAAGATGCTCGTGCGCCACTATCTCATACAACCCCTCAGCTGGAGCTCCAAAAGCCACCAATATTGTGCGAGAGCGTTTCCAGCGCCTTACCAATTCGTCTATGACAGACACGAGGGGAGTTCCATATCGGGATGTCGCAATCACAAGGTCGAAAGGTCTATTCTTCACTAGCCGCCCGAAGGGGACATCTGAAACCGTTATGCGGTAACCCCAGTAGGTTTTGATTTCATCGCGGCTTGCCAAGGTCGCCTTGGGCCGTTTCCCCAATTGCGTGATCTTCACCGTAACTCGAGTATTGATGGGAGGTTGCGCGTTAGGAACCAGCACTGGTCGCTCCACCCCTATGTCCACAAACGATCCGCTTTTGAAGGAAGATGTTACAATGCCCTCCCGATGTTCGCCGATCGTTAAGTGTTCGGTTAGATCAGAGAGGGGATGGTGGGGGGTGCGTAGGGGAGGGAGGACCCCAGCGTATCGCAGTTCAGGCTTGATCTTGAACAGTCGTTTTCGCAGGTATTGAGGTGTCTCCATGTAGGAGAGGATGATGGCGATGAGATTGGCGTCTCGAGTTTGATCGACTCTGGGGAGGTCGGGGAACACTATGATTTCGTCTACGCGAAAGATGGCGGCTGCTCGCCCAATTAACCCGATTTTGAAGGTCTTCTCTCGGAGATGGGGGACATCTGAAACGAGGGATGCGGGTATGGCTATAGACAGCTTGCCACTACGCTTTGAGGGAAGGACCACTCCGCTTCTGGCGTTCACTTCTTCATCATCCCGTTGCATCCGTTTAGTATCATATTTTGTTCGCTAAAAGGGTGCTTATACTGCTAATAATATGTATTTTCAATTCATAACGGTTTTCTGTTTTGCTACCCCGTTTCTTCTCCTAGGCGCGTGGGGCATATTTCATGGAATAGAATGCTTCGATTGAGGCCTGAGAAGGGATGAAAAGAAACCTTGCTACTGGCTTGTTAACGGCTGTATGCGTTCTTATGTTTGTGTGTCTTTCAGTGGTTTCAGTGAGTGAGCAGGAATATTATGTTGATTCTATGGAACTCACCGTGTATCGAGACGGCTTGGTTCAAGTCGCTCAAGCCATGACCGTCAACGAAACTTATCCAGCCATAACGGTTAGCTTGCTGGCTTCAGCGGTTGAGAACGTGATCGTTGTCGACGAGAACAACCTGATCCTCGACTACGAAATAATGGGTTCCAACATGACCGTTTATGCTTTGGGAGCAAGAAAGGTTGTTATCGAGTACGACACGGTTTCGCTGACGCGGAAGGAGGCTGGAGTCTGGACATTAGCCTTCAGCACCCCCTACAACCTCACCATTCTCCTCCCCGGAGAGTCGACCATCATATACCTAAACCAGGTGCCCACCGCGATCAGCACCATAGACAACACGACCGTCCTCCAACTGTTCCCCGGTCAGTGGGAGATAAGCTATGTTCTACCAATCATTCCGCCCTCTCCCTCGCCCACACCGCCTACGCCGTCTCCCTCTCCTTCGCCTCCTCCTGGTACCGCCACTGTTACCGGGACAGTTGAGGACGCGAAAACTGGGCTCCCTGTCGCCGGCGCAACCGTTGAGTGTAACGGTTATCAGACATCTACTGGGTCGGATGGAACGTACTCCTTAAGCGTGACAGGGGGAGCGTACCTTGTAACAGTAAGGATGAATGGATACGAAACGAAGACCGTGTCGGTGGACGCATCTGAGGAAAAAATGTACACTGTCGACTTTTCTATAACACCGATAGAGTCTCCATCGCCTCCGCCAAAGCCGCTTATCCCTATTCCCCTAGAATACCTTGTTCCCATCATCCTAGTTGCGGTTGTAGGTGGTTTCTTCCTTCTCAGAAGACGACGCCCTCCAAGTGCGGAGAGAATACTCAAGGAACATCTAGAGTTGAGGAAAGAAGATAGAGACGTAATACGATTTATAACTGAGAGGGGAGGAAGGGTTCTAGAGGCTGAAATAAGGGAGGAATTTCCGGACTTGCCTAGGACAACCGTCTGGAGACTACTTAAGAGATTGGAAAAAATGGATATGGTGACTGTAAAGAAAATCGGGCTACAAAACCAGATAGAACTCAAAAAGTAGAAGAAGAGATGTGGGAAGCGGGCTTAGGGGATTGTGGTTGGATTCTTAGGTTTAGGATAGCGTGCGCGGTATAAGTTCTACTATGCCCATCAACTTGTTTCCAATGTATGCCATGAGTTTTGGTACATCCGCCAGTTCTGGCTTAATAATAAGTAGGGTGGCAATGGAAAGCATAGAAACCCCGAAGGCTATCCACAATTTCATTCTTGAACGTTTTTGAGGCAGTTCTTCTGTTGTTGACGGCTTCATTAGTGAACGAGATATCTTATATATTTGCCAATTCAACGAAAAGATGAGGGAGGTCTCATCTTTTTTCGCGGATGTCACTCCGATTTACCCCTTATCTCATTCTGGATTGATTCTAGCCGAATCCTAGCTTCCATGAGGTTGGCCACGATGTCATCGAACTCTGTCTCCATATCTTTGTCATTGACACCATCAATTAGGCCCCATACGACTTCAAGTTCTCCACCAAACTCTTCCGCGCACCCCTCGCGCTCTACCCAACGAGCAACTCTGTCGTAGAACTTACTTATGACCGTTAGGAAACCATTTATCCTTCCAGTGTTCAATGCTCCAGCAGCCTTCTTCAAGGCGACAAAGGCTTGCGAGATCAACTTGTGTGCGTCCCCGAGGTTATGGGCTGCCGTACTAACAGCGGGTGGCTCTTCACCTAAGGCTTCTTCGGCTTCGTCTAAAAGAGCTACGGCTTGGGACAGAAGGCCATCTTCGCCCCTGAGCGTTTCTTCTGCATACTCGTTTAGATAATGTATGTTCGCATCGATGATGCCGTTAACCTTCGTTATTTTCTGTCTGGCTCGTTCTATGGCTTGCATAAGCGTGTGTGGATCCTCAGTTTCTTCCGTTTCATCTCCTTCGTCGGTCTCTGCCTCTGCCTCTGGTTCCTCTTCTTCCTCCCCAGTCTCTTCCTCAGTTTCGTCCTCTGCTTCCTCCCCCTCCAACAGAGCATTCAATTGCCCGTAGACTTCCCTGAAGATCCTCATTGCCTCTTTGGCTAGTTCAACAGCCGAGTCATAATCAGCATTTGTAACCCCAAGTTCTGCCTCATTAAGTTTAGCCTTTCCATCCTCGTAGAGGTTAGTTGTATCCTCTGGGATTGGTATCCCGCTTCCTTCCACAATAGCTTTTAATTCCTCTACTTTACCCATAGCCTCCTTGGCCATGTCGATGAACTTTTGTGCTTTTTCGTTCTCTTGGTTCTGAGCGTAGACCAAAGTTGAAAATGGCACCATCGTAGCTATCAGCATTGCCGCTAGGATCAACCCCGCGAGATGTTTGCTTCTCAACATGTTTGATCGCCAGTAAAATTGTATAGTAAGCCTTAATATAAGGGATACCATGAAATAACCGTTTCTAAGCTGAAACAGTTGTTTCAAAGACTAAATATCGTTTAAAAATAACAGATGTTCATAAAAAATGTGTATAAAAGAAAAATAGCCCCATTTTCAACTTCTATTTTTTGAGCGTCTTTGATAAGGCGCCGAATTGTATCATCATACGTTTCTTTCTTACCTATTTTTGCTAAAGTCCTCAGCTACAACCGAAAGAACATTGAGCAAGCGTTGAACCTGCTTCATAACACCTCTTGCTTTCTTTAAAGCATTAAGCCGTTGCTAGGGCTCACAGGAATTTCCAGATCATCCTTACGCTGACAAGAAACAAAACTATCCCAAAGATCCTCCTAAGGTTCCTTCCAGAGGTTCTCTTAGAAAGACAGGTTCCAAGCTGAGCTCCAAAGATGATTCCTGCACCAAGAAGAAGGGCGTATTCAACGCGGACATTACCCAGGGAGAAGTGCGTTATAACTCCTGATATGGAGGTGAGAATCATGACAAACATTGAGGTGGCAACAGCAAGATGCATGGGGAAATTCATTACGAGATGCAAGATGGGCACCACAACAACTCCGCCACCTATGCCCAACAATCCCGAGGAAAGTCCTCCTAAAAAGCCTAGTGGCAAGCCCAAGCCAACATTCGCGTCATATTCAAAAACTAAGCCAGCGGAATCAACGATTTTGCGGTGCCAGCTCTTTCCCGTCCTAAGAGATTGAAGTTCATGAAAACCGTATCTAAAGGTCATGTGTAAGGCAACGAGAATCAAAAAGAGCCCGAAAATAAGTCCTAGGGCTCTCGTTGTGATAAGGGTGGTGAGGTATGCTCCTACGAATGCTCCGGGGATGGTTGTAACGGTTAATAGTGTGCCAACTTTATAGTCTATCCTCCCTTGTCTCCAATAGCCTATGGTAGATGACAACGAGGTTAAGATGATGGCTGCAAGGCTTGTTCCCACGGCTTGATGGGAGGAGAAATCGAAAATCAACGACAAGATGGGTACGATAAATACGCCTCCTCCAACCCCGACCATCGCCGCGATTATCCCAATAAGGAAGGCTATAGGCGGCAACAGAAGCATCTCGATCGATATCAACGACTTCTCCTCATCAATCCGCGTGGACTGCTGAACTCAGGGAGTTAAACCATTTGCATTGGGCTCGTAAATATTTTAAGATTTCTCTGTAATAATCATGCATACACATTTAGGTGTTGTTGTCAGGACAAGTGACGGTGAGAAAATGCGCAAAGCCACTATTCTAGATGAAATGGAAGAGGTTAAAAGGATAGACAAGAGCGACATATTAGGACATTGCCTAAAAACCCCAGAATATTGTGAAGACGCCATACAACTCGCTAAACAAATCGCGATACCAACCGAGATAAAAATTTCGGATAAAACCTCAATCAGGTATGGGGAGCCTCGATACATCATAATAGCGGGTATGGGGGGATCTGCCATAGGCGGAGAAGTGCTTCGAGACTGGCTGAGAGACGAAATCCCCCTTCCCATAGAGGTTTGTAGAGACTACTTCCTACCCGCGTATGCCGACGAGAATACCTTAGTTTTCGCAATCAGCTACTCGGGAAACACCGAGGAAACGCTCAATGCCTTCGTGGACGCTGTTCATCGAAAATGTATGACCATAACCATAAGCTCGGGAGGACACCTCCTCTCCTTCACCCAAAAACTACAAATACCCCATGTAACAATACCGACGGGATTTCCTCCGCGAGTTGCCATCCCATACCTCTTCTTCCCGCTCCCCATTCTTATGGAAAGGATGGGCATTCTCAAAAAGGTAGATGAAGACCTCGAGGAAGTCATACAAGTTCTCAAACGATTAAGTAAGGAAAATTTACCAGAAACCTCGACGGAAAACAGCCCAACAAAAAAGTTGGCTTTGGAGTTGGCGGGAAGTATGCCTGTGGTTTATGGATTTCGCCAATACGGAGCCATAGCCCGTCGATGGAAAACGCAGTTTAATGAAAACAGCAAGGTTCCCAGCACATGCGACGTGTTCCCAGAGCTTAACCACAACGAGGTCGTTGGGTGGGAAGCTCCCGAAGCCCTCACCAAGAAATTTTCCGTCATACTTCTCCGAGACCTTGATGAGCCACCAGAAATCAGGCATAGAATCGAAGCAACTAAGTCGTTGGCACTACACAAAGCTTGGGAAGTTCTAGAGATTTATGCTAGGGGGGACGGAAAACTGGCGAGGATGTTCTCTTTGTTGCATATGGGAGACCTCACAAGCATTTACTTGGCGATTCTGCAAGGCACGGACCCCTCGCCGGTAGAGATCATTGACAAGATAAAATTGGAGATGGGTAAACGGTTTAACCTAGTAGAGAAATTGAAGGTGGAAGCTCAAAAGTGGCTGGAGGGCTCATCTTAACTTCACCCTATGCCACTGCCCATCCTCCCGCTTAAGCGTAGCCACGCATGCTGGCTTCCGCGTCTTATCCAGCATAAGGGTGGCACATTTTCCTGGTGGATATCTCTGCTGAACCATCCTACAGCTCATGCTCAGCCACTCTAGAAACAATGCGTTATTCCACTATCGAGATACGCAAATCTTCTCAAAAACTTGTTGTGCATCTACTTTAATAGCTACGTGATCATTAAAAGGGAGTGAGGTGTGGTGCGGATGAGAGACAAAGCCTGGTTGGATGTTTCTATCTTTCGATGTCCAAGCTGTGGACGCCATTTTGCGGATGCCTCATGGTATGTAGTTGAACTGGAATCAGATATAGAATGTGGCGGTTGCCACAAGACGTTTAACGCCAAAAAGCAGCTAACTGATCGCCTAATGTTAGAATTCCAAATGGATGAAAAAGGAAGGGTGCGGGAGGCCGTAACGGCTGAGCGTATTTAAGGGAAACGAGGAGCTAGCAAGGTCATTTTCTCGCGGCGAAGTGCATTCGTCGGCTGTATGGCAGAACCTCAGGCATTTCACGAACGGTTTTTTCCAGCTTAAGCAGCAAATCTAAGGCTTCGCCGCTTTGTTCAAGGTCTTTAGGTAAGAAGTGCGAAAGCGTTATGGTAGACACGATTTTATCGACATGAAAACCTATCGTCTCGAGGGTCTCCCTTAGCTCAAATGGAGTGAACAAGAAGAGAAGAGAGGTTGGATCGCCCGGAACCGCCAAGTATTCACCTGTTTCAAGGACCTTAATTGCCCGCTTTACATCCTCAATGGTTTTAGCGTCTTCTATCTCGGTAACTGCAATCGCGTATCGACCAGAAACTGATCCCACCACAAAGGCCTCGGGCTTTAAGACTTGATACAACTGCTTCAACGCGGCTAAGACGTCCTCCTTTGTCCCTCCCTGCGTGAAGGGGTCTGCCTCAACAAAAATAAGGTCAAAGGTTTCCGGAGGAAAGGGCAGGTGATGAATATCTGCCAAGATTAGATCAGCCAGGCCGGCTTTGAGCAGCCTCTTAATCTTTTCCATGGCAAGGCGGAGCATGGGTCGAGAGAAGTCTAGGAGAACCACGTGGTGACCAAGATAGGTAAAGTCGAGGGTCCAACGACCACTTCCCCCTCCCGCATCGAGAACTAATGACTTCTCTTTGGGGACGTAGGGCATGGTGAACGCCCAAACGAGGTTGTCGTACACCTTCCGGCGGAAAAGTGACCGCCATTCTCGTTCTGTATATTCTTTAGCGTACTTCTGGCTTCTCCAAAACACACAAATCCCCCACGAACAATTGTTCGTTTGGAATATACGCTTCATATATATTTTTCTGAAGAAAATCTTGACATCCATATAGGGGAGGACTTTGGGAGAGAACGTTTTTATAAATAGGCAGATGTTTGCATTTATGGATTGCCGGGACTGTTGAGAGGGAAGGACGCGTGTCTTGCCAGCGCCATAAATCTCGGTAACTCTTGTAAACAGGGGGCTCAGGTAAGGGGAGCGTTACAGTCTGTGAAAAGGGCAATGATGCTGTCATTCATCCTCATCCTGTTAGTCACGACGACAGTCTTCCAGAGCTCTTTAGCAGTGGAAGACGAGACGCAGGATGTGGGCTATACCGTCAAGATGATGGTCACCTACTCCAACTCTATTAACGGAACAAGAATCTGGAATCTCACAGAAGAAGACCGAACAATTGGTTTGTTCATGAACAACACGTGGCAAATGGCCTATTTGTTAAATCACTCCTACCCTTTAGAAATGATGAAAAACGATGAAAACGGAAATCCCATCTCGGTTTTGCGTTTTCCAAAATTGAGACTAAACCCAGGAGAAAACGTGAGTTATACTGTTGCGTATCATTTCCTTTCGAAGCCCCGCTCGATCCCTGAGATAACGGAGGAGAAATCAGGAAACCTTGATGAGATTCCAAGGGGTTTACGCGAGAAATATTGCAGAGAGGAGGGGCCCTGGTTGGTTAACGATCCGGACCTTCAGGAATTAGCCTACAGCATAGCGAAAAATGAAACGAGGGTTCTCACCATCGTGAAGAATTTCGTTGCATGGATTAATCGGAATATCACCTACACGGAGCATGAAGTTCCAATGTACGCAAATGAGACGTACGCTGAGCGCGGAGGGGATTGTGACGATAAAGCCATCCTATTTGTCACATTGTGCCGCATTTACAAGATTCCGGCATATATTCAGGTTGGTTGCATATACCTGCCTACAACGACACGAACAAGCGAAACCTATTGGGAGGGTCATGTGACAAGCGTCCTAAAACGGATCGGTTGGCATGGTTGGGCGATAGTGTATGTCCCGCCTTGGGGATGGCTCCCCGTTGACCTCACCTACGTGAAGGCTGGTCTTAGCGACCCCCTCAATGCAATAAAGGCAGGAGCAGTAACTCTTCAAGAGACGGTTCAGTACTTAAACATCACTCAAACGGATTATGTAGCCTTGTCCCGAGAGTCTAGAGAGCTTGTCACGGAAAATGATTTTTACATTTACATGGAGGATGAGATGGTTCTGGAGCCTTCTCCAGAGCCCCCGAAACCTCCAGAGCCTCCTTCGGATGAAATCCAGGGCAAGCCTCATTTGATTTCCTTCTTGATAGTTACAGCGGTTGGAGTTGCGCTTGCAGGAGTTTTTATGATCGTTTTCGTCTTTTACGTTTGGAAGGCGAAGAAAGAAAAATTGAGGGAGGAATCAGCCGGGTGAAGGGCCTCGTAAATTAGATGGTGAGCAATCGTGTTTGCGTGGCTTCCACCATGTTTATAAATGGATACCTCTTTCAGTTAACCTCACAGAAGCACTTAAGTGTAGGAGAGTAAACTTCGTTCATGGCAAAGTTTAAGATAATAGTCTCCGACCCAGAAACGGGTAAATCTCGATTCGTCGAGGTAGAGGGAACCCGGGCCGTCCCTCTCGTTGGAAGAAAACTGGGAGAAGTGATGGACGGTTCCGTCATTGGAATGTCCGGGCATCAGCTAAAAATAACTGGCGGCTCTGACAGGGACGGCTTTCCCATGAGACCCAACGTTCACGGAGGAGTTCGAGTTACCGTGATCTTGAGTGAAGGCGTAGGCTTTCAACCCTCTCAGAGGGGAGAGAGACAGAGAAAAACTCTTCGTGGTAACGTCATAACCGAAGATATCGTTCAAATAAACATGAAAATCGTTGAAAAGCCGAAAAAGAGTTAGAAAGGTAAAGAGGAAAGTTGGGGTGAACTTACTGCAAAAAATGCCTAAACAACCCGAGGTGAATATCGGAACCATCGGCCATGTGGATCATGGGAAAACCACACTTGTAGAGGCTATAACCGGTGTTTGGGCATCCAGGCACAGCGAGGAATTAAGGCGAGGCATTACCATCAAGCTCGGTTACGCAGACGCTTCCATCTACAAGTGCTCTAAATGCGATCACCCATTATGCTACTCCACTGAAAAAATCTGCCCACAATGCGGGTCCCCCACCGAGTTCATTCGTGCAGTGAGCTTTGTGGACGCTCCTGGTCACGAGGCCCTCATGGCCACGATGCTC
>Ga0315312_1000443_pt1 | contig 49170 bp, 49 predicted proteins | sample TDP7_MG_FD_203629 | JGI IMG/M metagenome (GOLD analysis project Ga0315312, IMG submission 203629) | Freshwater sediment microbial communities from Lake Towuti, South Sulawesi, Indonesia - TDP7 | ecosystem: Environmental > Aquatic > Freshwater > Lake > Sediment | place: Indonesia: South Sulawesi... | reverse complement strand
CGGCTGGCAATTCTTTGATCTTCGATCCCTTAAAGTAGGCTTGAAACTTTTTCGCTCGATAGGTCCTTCGCTCCTCTTTAGACCTCGATCGGGCCTGTTCAGAGAGAGGCAGTCGATAAATCGTGTGAAGTCGATTTTCTTTGTATAACTCCAAGATATTTTCTATTTCCCCCGATCTCTGTAAGGCGAAGATAAATCGGGGAGAGAGAAGATCGATCTTCTCTCTCTTTAACTCTTTTCCAACTTCTGCAGAGACCAAGCCGGTGGTATCGACTAAGACGATGTCGGCCTGATAGGAGAGGGCTCTATCTACCATCCTTTTGACTCCTTTTATATGCAAAGGAAGATCACCTTCCGGGGTCGTTGAACCAACAAAGAAGATCTCTGGTGATAGGGCTGTCTCCTGATCAGAAGGCGAATCAAATAGTGCGAGGCCAATTGTCGTCGGGGGGCCAAGAAAGGACTGGCCTATGTCTGCGTCAACAAGGGCAACCCTCAATCCTCTTTTACGAAGGTGTGTGGCTAAGAATCTCGCAAGGGTGCTCTTCCCTGTATCCGGCGCTCCAAGAATAATTGCAACACCTTTTTCTTTTTCCAAGATGTCCAAAACATCAAACCATTCTTTGGGCGCAAGGATTTCCATCGCTTTTATCCTATTAGGGCAGGGAGGATATGTCAATAATCCATCCGTTCTGATCCTTATTCCCTTGGAACACCCTCTGAATTCCAACCCCTCAGGTCATAGTACTCTTGCAGCATCTTTTGGAGGTCTTCTCTTCGGATTGTCTTTCCCTCTTTTCCCAGAGGCTCGTCGAAAAATCTTTTTGGAAGGGTGTCGTCCCTTGGGCTAAGGCCTTCGCGGAGGTTAAGCCTTCGGGTCTCATTTTGAATGTTGGAGGATATTTTCCTCAATCCCGTCTCATCCAGTTTAAGACCGGTGGTCAATTCGACGATCGTCGATAGAGAATCCCAGAGGTAGAGGTCGCGATAGAATCGGCACAAGATCAGGGCATCATGGACGTTGAGTCGATCTTCATAATCGATGAAGAGTTTTGCCTTTCCCTCAATCTGGTCGGGAGGAATGATCCCTGCAAGTTCTGGTCGATAAAATGTTGATCGCAGATGACAGGCTCCTCGATCCGAGGTGGCGTAAGCGAGTCCCATGCCTTTAAGGACTCTTGGATCATAACCCGCAGGGTCGAGTCCCTTGACATGGATGGCCACATCTTCCATCCCCCAGACTTTGGCGGCATGACGAATCCCTTCAGCCAAAATTGCCCCGATCCCCTTCCTGTTTGCGATATTGTGAATGAGTTCAGCGATCTTATCCACATCGCCCCAACCAATCCTCTCCTGGATTCGTCCCATCTCTGAGGCCTCGATGGCAAAGGCACAGAGGCTTCCGGCAGAGATAGTATCCACACCAAGGCGGTCACAGAGATCATTGAGATAGGCAATCTCCTCAATCTCATGGACCATGCAGAGACCACCGATGGCATAGATCGTCTCATATTCCGGCCCTTCGATTTTAAGGCCTTTATGTCTTCCCTCTTTGATTTCGCTCAAATTTCCACAGGCCATGAAGCAGCGAGGGCAGGCGCTGGGTTTCACCTGACAGCGTTCAAGGAGCGCTTCGGCACTGATCCGCTCCCATCCCTCGAAGGTGCCCAGATGCCAATATTTTGAAGGGAATCCTCCGACCGCGTTGTTCATCGCCACAAGCATAGGGGTTCCCAGTCTTCGGTAGTTCTGTGCCCCTGGACTATCCTTTCCTCGTACTAAAGTCTCTTTTGCAAACTGTTCCAATCGCTCCGGGTAAGCCACATCTCGCTTCTTCTCTCCATAAAAGGCAACGGCCTTAAGCTTTTTGGAGCCCATCACCGCACCGACCCCAGTTCTACCAAGGGAGCGCCAGTAATCATTCTCAACGACAGCGTATCGAACAAGGTTCTCTCCAGCAGGACCAATAACAATCGCTCCAGCCCCTTTCTTATTGACCTTTCCTAAGACTTCATCTTCTGTGAAATAAGTATCTTTGCCCCAAAGGTCCTTAGCATCGTGGAATATTACCTTTTGGTCGGAAATCTCGATCCAGACTGGTTCACTCGATGCCTCTTCAAAGATAAAGGCATCATACCCAGTCCGGCTCATCGGCTCTGCTACCTTGCCTCCAGAATAGGATTCTGAAAAGATGCCAGTCAGAGGAGATTTGGTGAAAGCTCCATGACGACAGGAACCATAGATCCGGCTATCCGTAACAGGTCCGAGGCCAAAGATGAGCTTGTTTTGAGGAGAAAATGGGTCGACCTTGGGTGGATTCTCCTTCATGAGAAGATGAATTCCCAAACCTTTTCCGCCTAAGTAGGTTTCATATATAGAATCAGGGATCGCTTCTTCTTTGAAGCCTTTTGCTTTTAGATTGATCCTCAATATTTTATTGAAAAAGCCTCTCATGTTTACCTCCGGATAACAGAATTTGAAATGGATTAATAAAATTAATATTCCTTATTTATGAACCGTTTGCAAGTAAAAATTGTTTTCGTTGCCGAGTCTTCCACTGTGGTGCAAAGCTGATCTGTCTAACACAGTCAAATAGTCAAATCTGAAATTCCGCTATAAGAAATCGGTCGAAAATATCTTTTAAAATCAAAACATTGAGAGGAGAATTGCGGGTTTGCAAAAAAAAGCTTGACATCTTCTTTTTTAGTGATTAAATCCTATAGGTATAAAATAATTTAGGATATAGGAATTGAATTGGATCAAGTGAGCCGATGGCGTCAAAGGATCAGCCAACTCCGCAAGGTTCGGGGGCGATTAGAGGATCATCTCATGAGGCCTCGGGTGATGCGGATTGGTTCGGTGGTTAAGCAATATATGTTTTGTGGGAAGGCTTCTTGTGCCTGTCATCGAGATCCGCAGAAGAAACACGGCCCCTATTATTATTTGTCTTATAAAGAAAGGGGGCAGAGCCGTTACAAGTATTTGGGGAAGGCGACAAGCCCTCGGGTGGAGCGGGCCAGGAACTATCAGGGGTTTCAGCGAGGGATGGCCCAATTGGGGAGGATTCATCGGGAGGTCATCGAGCTCTTGTGGAAGATTGGGGAGACGAAGATAAAGGAGGCAGATGAAGAGTAGGTGGCAGCTTTATGAGCGGGCTCAGAAGGAGGTTTACCGGAGATCGTGGTGGCAGCCCGTGTGGTCAAAATCAACGAGCACGAGAAGAACTTTACGAAGGAGTTGGTCCGAGAAGCGCAGCAGAGGACGGGTGGAGCGATAAAGGTGCTCTTAGTCGATCGGGGGTTCATTGACGGAGTTCTTCTGTGGTGGTTATGGAAGAAGATGAAAATCAGATTTGTCATTCCGGCCAGGAGCAATATGGAGGTGAGCCAAGATATTCGGGGATTTCGTTCGGAGAAGGCAGACGGCCAGAGGGTTTTCCTGGAACAGACGAAAAAGGTGAAGCTGATGGGTGTAAGAGGGCTTCTCTCCTATGATCAATTTGGAGAGGAGGAACATCGGAGGAGAAAAGGTCGAAAGGATTTCAAGGCCAATCCGATTAATGGAGTGATGGTCCTTCGTTGGAATGGAAAAGACTATCTGCCCGGCAAGGAGAAGGTTTTTTTGACCAACCTTTCTGTCTCTCGACCCATGAAGATTATGGAGCGATATGATCTGCGTTCAGAGATTGAGAACCAAGGCTTTCGGGAACTCAAGCAAGGGTATCATCTGTTGAAGTCTCCTCAGAAGACGGCCTGTGCGGTTCGGGCTCATGTGGTGCTAACACTGATCATTTATAGTTTGGTCAATGCCTATAAGAGCGGGCAGGGGCAACGATTGGCCCACCTTGGGATTCGCCGCTGGAGAGGAAAACAGATGGGCCAGAGCATCCATAAAATGATCGTCTACTATGAGGGTATCTATGGAATCGTCGATGTAGAGGAAAGGATCATACACTTCTCTTCCCCACCATCCACTAGATTCTCCTTTATGAATCAAGTTCCATAAGAATAAATCACTCTCTTCCTTCCTCATCTCATAAGAACATCCAAAATCCCCTCTCCCATAATACTTTCTTCTGATCTTATTGTGGAATTTCAAAGTCAAATATTTTTTCTTGACAAATTCTTTTAAGAATGGTATTCAACAAACACTCGTTATAAATTTAACGAACGTTCAATAAACAACTAAGTTTTATTTGCTCCATCGGAATTACGATTATGAAGAAATTAACCACCAAAAAAGAAGTCGAGACCCAGATTAAAGATAATGAACTTGTCAAAGAAAAACGATTACAGATAGCTATGGGCGCCTCAAAATTATTTATTAAAAAAGGATACCATATGACGAGTATGCGAGAAATATCAAAAGCTACTGGTCTTACAATTGGAAATTTATATGACTACATAACAAGAAAAGAAGATGTTCTTTATTTAGTTTTTGATGTTTTTCATTCGATGTGGGTTAACAGATTAGAAGAGGAGAAAGTTTTTGAAATAGAGGACCCAGTTGAACAATTAAAAACCGCTGTTAAAAAAATGATTGAATTAGTTAACAAACATAGGGATATGATTTTGTTGATGTACACAGAATCTAAATCATTGCCAAAATACTTTTTAAAAATAATTTTGGAGAAAGAAAGTAGACTCGTTGAATGCTTTGAAAAGATATTAAGGAAGGGGGTTGATAGGGGAGTTTTTAAGATCAAAGATCCGTTCTTATTAGCTAACATCATTGTCTATCTGCTCTCCATAGAGCCCTTAAGGGGATGGAATTTAAGAAGACGTTATAAAGTTGAAGAAATCAATCAAAATATTATTGAATTCATCGAAAGTTCTGTCATGAAACAAATATGAAAGAAATGAAATTTTAAGGTTTTTGAAATGGCTTAAAGGGGGAAAGATAGTTATGAAAATCATTAAGGGATTTCCATCAACCTCGCAGGATGACTATCCCCTTAATGTTACTGCTATATTAAGGCATGCGATTAGAAATTTTGCCGGCCAAGAAATTGTTTCGAGAACAAGTGGTGGCATTTTCCGATATACTTATAAGGATGCTTATGAAAGGATAAAAAGGCTTGCTAATGGCTTAGAAAGTCTGGGAATTAAACCTGGAGATAGAGTAGGAGTGCTTGAATGGAATACTCATCGCTATTTTGAACTATACTTTGGGATTCCGGGAATTGGAGCTGTCCACCTTGAAATGAATGCAAGATTGTCACCATCAGAGTTAACCTATGTGGCTAAACATGCCGGAGCGGAATTAATCTTTGTTAATGAGACATTGATTCCAATTGTTGAGGCTATGGCATCTGAATTTAAACCGGCTAAAGGGTATGTGATCTTAACCGATAAGAAGCTAAGTGATATTCAAATAAATCTTCACCCGATATATAGCTATGAAGACCTCGTAAAAGATGGAAAATCGGAATACAATTGGCCAATGATTAATGAAACATCTGCTTACAGCGCTTGTTATACTTCAGGGACTACCGGAAGACCAAAGGGGGTTTTTTATTCCCATAGAGATACTTATCTCTTGAGCACAGTAGCTGCAATTATTTTAGAATTGACTATCAGGGATTGTCTTTTGCAGATAGTTCCTCTGTATCACGCTTTAGGGTGGTGTAATCATATAGCGGTTCTCTTGGCTGGCTCAAAACTTGCTCTTCCCGGGAGATATACATCGGCAGAATTGGGATCAATTATCGATTTAATGGTGCATGAGAAGGTAACGGTTGGTATCGCTGCCACGGCAGCCTTGATGCAAATATACGAGTATATAAGAAACATGAAAGAAAAGCCCAACCTAAGGGGCGTTCGATTAATCTCTGGTGCTAGCGAACCGCCAATAACAATGCTGAGAGGTTTTTACGAACTAACGGGGGCTGAGGTTTATCATGGTTCCGGAGCAACTGAAAATACTGCATGGTCCACACTGAATAAGCCAAAACCTTGGTTAGATAATAGATTATCGGAGGAACAGAGGTGGGAGCTACGGAGAAAGCAGGGACTTGAGGTTGTGGGCTGTGATGTCAAAATTGTAGATTTAAAAGGTAATGAACTTCCCCACGACGGCAAGTCAGCAGGGGAACTTTTATTAAGGGGACCTTGGGTCATAGGGAGTTACTATAATGCCCCAGAAACAACAGACCGATTTACAGATGATGGTTACTGGAAAAGTGGGGATGTTGCTACAATTGATCCTGAGGGGTATATTAAGATCGTTGATAGAATTAAGGATTTAATAAAAAGCGGAGGAGAATGGATTTCTTCTGTTGACATGGAGAATGAAATAATGTGTCATCCGGGGATCTTGGAAGCTGCTGTATGTGGGGTGCCTCATCCAAAATGGGAGGAGAGGCCCCTTGCTTTAGTAGTTTTGAGAGAGGAATTCAAAGGAAGGGTTGATAAAGAGGATATTATTAATCATCTCAGCAAGAAGTTCGCAAAATGGCAACTTCCGGATGAGGTTAAGTTTGTTGACGAAATCCCAAAGACAAGCGTGGGAAAATTTAAAAAGAGTGCAATAAGGGAGCAGTACAAGAATGAATACATATCAAAAATGACGATTCCAACTTAGAAAACTGAATAGGTTAAGGAGGTGATACGTATGAGTGTGCGGAGAAAGCGTATTAGTTTTCGTTGGTGAAAGTACATTTACAATCGGAGGATTTTCTCAAGGAGTGTTTCTGGGAGTTAAAAGAGGTAAGGCTTCTGGGATTGAGGGGTGAGTGTTCAAGAATATGAAGCCCATTTAGAAGAGAACCTCAGGAATTAAATGGAGAGGCTGAAGACAAAGAGATATTGGCCTCAGCCTATATCACCTGAGCCATACTTTACCCCTTTGAAAGGAAGTATTGGTGAAGAGCTGTGTGGGAGAAATCTCCAAGCACGTTTCTGTGAGGGGGCATTAAATAATCAAGAAAGGAGGTTATGTGAGATGTCTACTCGACAAAAATTGGTGGGATTCTTTTGTTTGATTTTTTTCTTTTTAACCATCATCGTTTCTGCTCCAGCCTTTGCTCAACCGGCGGCAAAGCCGCTGGGTGTGGAGGTCATTAAAATCGGAGGCATGGGAATCATGTCGGGCCCATTCCTTATCTGTGGTCGGGTGATAATGCAGGGAGCCCAACTAGCCATAGAAGAAATAAATGCCGCCGGTGGCATCCTGGGGAGCAAGCTTGAGCTCAAGTTTATGGATGACGAGCTGAAACCAGCAGTAGGCGTTAAGAATACCCGCTATCTGGTAACTGATTGGGGGGCACATTTTATTATCGGCGTCGATTCCAGTGGTGTGGCTATGGCAATAGGAGAGATTATGCCTGAGCTTGATCGAATTTACATTTCGACCCATGCATCGACCCACCGGTTGACTGAGGAACTCGTCTACGAAAAGGGGATAAAGCATATCTTCAGAACAACTACCCCAACGTACCAGGAGGGCATCCTACCAGCTATAATTTTCAGTGACCGAACCAAATTTCCCGGACTTACTAGATGGGCAGGTATAAACTGTGATTACGAATATGGTTATGTCTCCTGGTCACTGTTCCAACACACTCTGAAAAAGCTTCGCCCTGAGGTTGAGTTTGTGGCTTCGACATATGCTCCCTTCTGGACCATGGACTTTACACCTCACATCTCTGCGGTTATGGCAAAAAAGCCCGATGGTATTTTTACTACACCGTGGGCGGGGGAAGGGGTGCAGCTGGCCAGGCAAGCGTTAATCATGGGGGTCTTCGATGACCCAACGCTTAAGGTATATTGGCACCCTACAGGTGTTACCACAGATTTTCTGGAAGCAGTGACAACTGAGGTTAAAGCCGATAAGTTCAAGGGCAAACTGTGGATTAGTGGTCGCTACGTCCATAATTGGCTCGACATACCGGAAAACAAGAGCTTTGTTAAACGCTTCGTTGAAAGATGGGGGCTATATCCTTTTCACCCTGGTCAAGGCGCCTATGACGCAATCTATTTCATCAAAGCCGCCTTGGAGAAGACCCGAAGCCTAGAGACAGCCAAGGTGATAAAGGCACTGGAAGGAATGGAGATGATGACCCCGGGAGGTCTAAAGTATATTAGACCTGAAGACCACCAGGCAGTTTATACCGCTCCCGCGGGTAGACCGGTTATCGACCCAGCTTATCCCATAGCTGTTATGGGCCATTTTCATGTCATACCAGCTAAGGACTATTTCCGTCATCCGCCTTTTGAACCTATTAAGATAATCAAATGATTTTTTTGGGGGAGCCAGAAGCCAGAGGGCTCCCCCAAACATAAGAGGGGCTGGGGGATATGGAAACATTAGCTTTCCAAGGGCTGGTAGGCCTGAGCTTGGCCATGTACCTGTGGCTCTTGGCTGCCGGCTTGACTATCGTCTTCGGTGTCTTGGGAATCCTCAACTTTGCCCATGGAAGCCTCTTCATGCTGGGGGCCTATTTCGCTTTTACCTTCTATGGCCTGTGGGGAATTAATTTCTGGCTTGCTATTCTGCTGAGCCTTCTGACCGTGGGCATCGTCGGCTACCTCATGGAGCGACTTTTTCTGCGCCACATTTATCACCTAGACCATGCCTTTCAACTTCTGCTGACCTTTAGCTTCATCCTCATCTTCGACGATGTCGCAAAGATGGTCTGGGGAGGAGTGGCCAAAATTCCAGCTATGCCCAGCTTTTTTGAGGGAACTTTTTCAGTCTTTGGCAGACTCTTCCCGATTTACAACATTTTTATCATCGGGTCTGGATTACTCGTAGCCCTGGTTCTCTGGCTTCTTTTCGAAAAAACCTGGTGGGGAAAGATTGTGCGGGCCTCGGCCTCTGACCGCGAGATGGCCAGCGCCATCGGCGTGAATATCCCAACCCTTTTTACAGGGGTCTTTGTCTTGGGAGCGATGCTGGCTGCCTTGGGGGGAGCGCTGGGTACCCCTGTACGGGTAGTGGCTCCGGGGATCGGGGCAGCGATGATCATCCAGGCTTTTATTATCACGGTTATCGGAGGGCTGGGAAATTTGAAGGGAGCTTTCGTAGGGGCCGTCATCGTGGGCGTGCTCAGTGCATATGGCATACTCCTTTTTCCGGTTTTCGAGCTCTTCCTGATCTTTGTGATAATGGCCATCGTCCTGATGGTTAAACCCCAGGGCCTATTTGGAGGGTGATGTATGATGAAAACCCTGACGATTCTGTTGCTGGTTGTTCTCCTGAGCCTCCTGCCGCTATTCGCCGGTAAATATATCCTTTACATGACTATACATATCCTACTCCTCTCCCTGTTTTCCCTCGGCTTCAACCTGCTTTTCGGGTTTACAGGGTTGCTATCCTTCGGGCAGGCCGGTTTTTATGCCGTCGGAGCGTATGCTTGCGCCAAGATTCTTCTTTCTGTCCCCTCGCTCCTGCTGGGAATTCTCGGCGGGGTCGTCATGGCCGGAGTTATTTCTTTTCTTCTCGGTCTCCTAAGCATCCGGCATACGCGGATCTATTTTTCCATGCTCACCCTTTGTTTTGGAATGATGATTTTTTCCTTAGCTTGGAAATGGAGGGATATGACTGGAGGAGACGACGGATTAGTAGGGATTCCCCGTGCGCCTTTGGAAATCCCCGGCCTGTGGAAAATCAACATAGCCACCATGGAATCTTATTATTACGTGGTGCTGGTTTCTTCCCTTTTGGCCATCTATATTTTTTACCGATTGGTAAACTCCCCCTTGGGTTTGACTTTGCAGGGAATCCGAGACAGTGAGACGCGAGCAGCTTGCGTGGGCATCTCGGTGCGGAATTATCGGCTGATTTCTTTCACCATTGCCGGGTTATACGCTGGACTGGCTGGAGCCTTGCTCCCGCCCCTGGAAAATACAGTGGCCCCCACTGTGGCCCACTGGAGCCATTCAGCTGAGCCTGTACTGGCCACGCTTTTGGGGGGCATCTATTCGTTCGCCGGCCCGATCGTCGGATCGTTCCTTTTCTATATCATCAAAGACATCATCGTCCGATTTACCGAGTATTGGCTGATCTGCTTGGGAGTCATCGTCTTGGTACTGGTCCTTGGTTTTCGGGGAGGAGTGGCGAGCATTTTTTATGGCAAAGGAGGCCGGGAATGAAAATGAAAGAGATAATCCGTACCGAAGGCCTAGCGAAGTATTTCGGAGAGATGGCGGCGGTCCACGAAGTAAACTTGACTTTGCAAGAAGGGCTTTTCTCCTCGATCATCGGCCCAAACGGTGCGGGCAAGACTACCCTTATCAACCTCCTATCCGGTTACCTCCTCCCCGATGCGGGGAGGATCTTTTTTCGGGAAGCCGATGTAACCCGGACCCCCCCGCATAAACGAGTGAAGATGGGGATCAGCAGGTCTTTTCAAATTATGAATATTTTTCCCCGGCTGACGGTTTTCCAAAATATTCTTCTCCCGGTTTTATCCCGCTTGAACAAAAATTCTCGGCCGTTTTCTGCGTTGAAAAATAATAAGGAAGCAGTCGAGGAAACAGAAAAGATCCTCAATGAAGTCTGGCTTTGGGAAGAAAAAGACTCCCCAGCTGGCAAGCTTTCCCATGGGGGCCAGAGGTTTCTGGAGCTGGGAATCGCCGTCGCCGCCAACCCCCAGCTCTGTTTCCTCGACGAACCTTCTTCGGGCATGAACCCCATTGAAAGGGTCAATGTTTTGGAGCTGGTAAAAAAATTATCCGGCGAGAGAAAAACCACTTTCGCTATCGTGGAACATGATATGGATGTAGTTTTCTCCATTTCCGATTGGATCGTTGTGATGAATCGCGGGGAAATCCTTGCCGAGGGGAAGCCGGAGGATATTCGCAATAATCGAGAAGTCAGGGACATTTATCTGGGGGAAGAAATATGACAGCAATTTTGGAAGTGCGGGAAATCATCACCAGCTATGGGCAAAGCCAGGTTCTTCATGGGGTTTCTTTAGAAGTCAGGCAGGGGGAGGTGGTTTCCCTTTTGGGGAGAAACGGGGTGGGGAAGACCACGACTTTAAGGTCTATCATGGGCTTGACACCACCCCGGTCGGGAAGCATTCTGCTGAAGGGGATCGAGCTAGTCGGTCTGAAACCCTTCGAAATCGCTAAGCTGGGGGTCGGCTACGTTCCCGATGATCGAAGGATTTTCCCCGATTTGACGGCCGAAGAAAATTTAGAGATGGCCAGACGCCTATCCAAACAAAGCGAAGGCCCCTGGACGATTGAGCGGGTTTATAAACTTTTTCCTCTCCTGGAAAGGTTGCGGAGCAGGAAAGGGAAATGCCTGAGTGGCGGGGAGCAAAAAATGTTAGCTATGGGCAGGGCTTTGATGAAAAATCCGGAATTATTGCTCCTTGATGAGCCATCCGAGGGACTCGGTCCTTTAATTGTAAAAGCCTTAGCAGAGGCGATGGTAGAGATCAGGAATGCAGGCGTTACTATTTTTATAGCCGACCAAAATATCAGGTTTTGCAGAAAAATAGCTGACCGAGGTTATATCATGGAGAAGGGTATCATCCGTTATGAGGACGAAATGGAGAAGATTTGGGAAAATCAGGAAGTAGTGAAGAAGTATTTGATAGTCTAAAGAGTCATTGCCAGGAGGCTTTCAAAGGTTATTTAAAGTAAGTCCCTACGTTAGAGAGGCTCTACATAATCCATTCTTTTAGCCAAACACAGTTAGTCGAATACCTTCAGGAAGGATTTAACGGTGTACAACACAATAGTGCTAGAACGTGAAGAACCCATTGCCATTCTCCAGTTCAATCGCCCAAATGTTTTAAATGCTCTTAATCGTCAGGTCTTTTTGGAGATGATTTCAATATTTGAGGAAATTCAAAAAGAGGTTGTACCAAAGGTTGCCATCGATAGAGCGCTTAATATGGATTTGCAGACAGATCTAAATTATGAAATTGAATGCTTTTGAAACAATCGCGATCGGGATGGAATATCTTAGGAGATTAGGCAAGGAGGTTGTCGAGGCGATCGATTATGCAGACTTCATTGTGAGCCGTATATTGGGTGCCATGCTCAATGAAGCGGTCCGGTGTGTCGTGGATGGGAATAAGCCTGAAGAGATTGATAGGGCAATGAAAATCTGCACCAATTTTCCCATGGGGCCATTGGAGCTCATTGATTTGGCTGGCGTTGATATCGTCCTTCATGGTCTTGAGACCATGGAGAAGGATTTTGGGGATCGATACCATCCAGCTCCTCTTCTCCTTCAGATGGTGAGGGCGGGGCATTTGGGAAGAAAAATTGGAAAAGGGTTTTATGACTACCCATGATTAGAACTTTTATTTGAACTGAAGAGGATCAATCTAATGAAGACAATGGATCTTTTTGACTTGAGAGGAAGAACCGCCATTGTGACTGGAGGAGCCATAGGGCTCGGTCAGCAAATGGCGTTTGGGCTGGCAGAGGCAGGGGCAGATATTGTCATCTGTTCCAGAAAATTGGAGAGATGTCAGGAGATGGCCCAACGGATTGAATCTTTGGGCGTGAAGGCGTTGCCCCTTCGGTGTGATCTTATGAGTGGGGAGGAGGTTGATCATGTTATCAAGGAGACCCTAAAAGAATTTGGAAAGATTGATATCCTGGTGAACAATTCTGGAAAAACCTGGGGTGCAACGGTAGAGGAGCTCAAAATTGAGGATTGGAAGAAAGTGATCAATTTGAATATTACAGGGACCTTTCAATTTACTCAGAAAGTGGGGAGGGAGATGATCAAGCAGGGAAGCGGAAAGATCATCAATATCGCCTCTTATGCTGGTTTAATGGGGACCGATCCCGAATACTTAAATGCCATTGCTTACAATACGAGCAAAGGGGCGCTCATCGCTTTTACGAAGGATCTTGCGGTCAAATGGGCGAAACATGGGATCCAAGTCAATGCCATAGCCCCAGGCTGGTTTGTAACGGAAATGACAAGATGGAGTAGAGAACATCATGAGAAGAGGATGATGGATCGCCTTCTCATCAAGAGATTTGGGGGAGAGGACGATCTGAAAGGGGCAGTTGTTTTTCTTGCATCGAAGGCCTCGGATTATGTAACGGGTCATATTTTGTGTGTGGATGGAGGTTTAACAGCCTGGTAGATTTTGATTCCGGATTTCAGATTTTGGATTGCAGATTTAAAATTTCAAAAATTATAACTCATAAAAGATTTAAGGAGCAGTTAGGAGATGAATGAGAATGATATTGTGATGGTGAGCGCAGTGAGGACTCCTTTTGGCCGATATGGTGGATCATTGAAGGATTTCGATTATTTTGATCTGGGTACCATTCCCATGAGGGAGGTTTTGAAAAGAGTGAATCTTGAGCCAAAGGTTGTGGATGAAGTATTCTGGGGTGTTGGAGATACCTCCGTGTGTAAAGATGTATACACTCCTGTGGCAGCAAGGCAGACCCTGTTAAAAGCAGGTATGCCCGCTGAAACGCCTTCTATCAGTTTGGACAAGGCCTGTGTCTCTGCCATGTCAGCAGTTAAACTTGGGGCCATGGCCATAAGACTGGGAGAGATTGAAGTGGCTATTGGTGGAGGGGCGACATCCTTCAGCCAGGAACCCTTGATCATCCGTGGACTTCGATTCGAAGGTTTTCGAATCGGGGATGTCAAGATGGAAGATCCGCTCTTCCAACTGGGCTATAAGGATTACAATCCTGTTTCAGTGGATACAGATAATGTAGCAGCAGAATATGGAATTTCAAGGGAGGAACAGGATGAATGGGCATTGAGAAGCCATCAAAATTATGGAAAATCTTGGAAGGAAGGCAAGTTTAAGGATGAAATGATTCCTCTTGAAATCGCTCAGAAGGGAAAGGAGCCATTTGTCCTTGATATCGATGAGCAATATCGGGGAGATACCACCCTTGAAAAGTTATCCAAACTGAAGCCGATTTATGGTTGTAAAGCAATAACCGCTGGAAATGCTCCGGGATTGAATGATGGAGCAGCGGCCATCCTTTTTATGAAGAGGAAAAAGGCAGAGGAGCTTTATTTAGAGCCCATTGGGACCATCTTAGCGATGACCTCCATTGCTATCCATCCGAATCGGATGCCTGAAGGTCCTGGTATAGCTATCCAGAAGGTATTAGATTTGGTTAAGATTAAGTTAGATCAGATTGATGTGATAGAGATCAATGAGGCCTTTGCTGCGGTCCCTCTGGTGAGTATTGAAATCCTCTGTTGTCAGGATAAGTCTTTAGTGAAAGGCGTCCATAAGAAAACCAATATCAATGGAAGTGCTATTGCCATCGGTCATCCCAACACAGCCAGTGGAGCTCGGATCATGATGAACCTCGCTTATGAACTGAGAAGGCGTGGAGGGGGATATGCAGTTGGATCGATTTGTGGTGGTTTAGCACAGGCAGATGCCTGTATCATAAAATTTGAAGGATAAATCGATGTTCATAAATCTATCCAATGATCAGAAGAATCAAATCGAAAGAGTGAAAGAAATAGCTAAGAAGATTGCATTGAGAAACCGTGAAGTGGATGAGGCCTCAGAATTTCCATGGGATATCTTCAACACATTTAAAGAGAATCACATTCTGGATCTTCCCGTCCCAAAAAATTTTGGAGGTGGGGGTGCTCAGAGTCTCACCTGTTGCCTCGTATTGGAAGAGATTGCGCGTTTTTCTCCGAGTTCTGCCCATATGCTGGCAGGCCACTGGTTGGGGTTTACTCCTCTCGAGTTGTTCTGCAATCCATTCCAAAAAGAAAAGTACTTTCCACGACTGAGGTCAGAACTGGCGGCTTTTTCTCTCACCGAACCTGCTGCGGGTTCAGATGCCGGAGGAATTATCACGGAGGCCAAACGGGAAGGGGAGAATTATACTCTCAATGGCACAAAAATTTATTGTACACAGGGACATGTGGCCAATGTCATTACCATTTTTGCAAAAACGAGTCCAGATATAGGGGTTAAGGGGCTGAGTGCATTTATCGTTGAGAAAGAATTTCCAGGTTTTTCTGTTGGGAAGATAGAGGATCAGATGGGAATGAGGGGAACTCCTGCGGCTGAACTTGTGTTACAGGATTGTCTGGTCCCTAAACAGAATCTTTTGGGAAAAGAAGGCGATGGATTTAATATTGCCATGCAAACTTTAGATAGAACCCGACCTAAAGATGCAGCAATCGCCGTGGGAATCGCCCAAGGGGCTTTGGACTATACTTTAAATTATGCCCCAAAGGGATTTCTCATGAAAGAGCCTCTTCTTAAGTCCCAGGGGGTTCAATTTTTAATCGCAGATATAGCGATATCTATTGAGGCAGCTAGGCTCTTAGTCTATGAAGCCGCCTCTCTGATTGATGAAGGAGAGGTGAGTACAAAACATTCGGCAATGGCCAAATGCTTTGCGACGGATGTAGCCATGAGGGTTACTGAACAAGCCATTGATATCCTGGGGGGCGAAGGAGTATCAGTAGAACATCCCGTTGAAATGTTTATGCGGGATGCCAAACTGCTTCAGATTTTGGAAGGGACCAATCAAATACAGCGATTAATTATTTTCAGGAGTTTATTGAATTGAATAAAGAGGAGAGTAAGGGTGTACGAACTAACTGATACACAAAGAGATATTCAAAAAGCCGCAAGGGAATTTGCAGAAAAGGAATTCGATCTGGATCTGGCGTTGGAGCTTGAAAAGGAAGGAAGATTTCTGAAATCAATTTTTGAAAAGGCCTGTCAGCTTGGCTTCATTGGGATCGACTATCCTGAACAGTACTGTGGCCAGTCCTTTGGCCTCTTCGAAAATGTTCTAGTCATTGAAGAGTTCACCAGGAAGGATTCGGGGATAGGTATCTCTCTGAGTCTTGCGGACATTGCATCAAGTATTATTCTTAAGCATGGTGACGAAAGTCAAAAAAAGAATTTTTTAATACCAGTCACCCAAGGGAGAGCAATATCCACTGTGGCTCTCATTGATTCATTTCATGAAAAAAACCAAGGGCCCATCATTACAAAGGCTGAGGGTTATCCAGATGGTTACGTCATCAATAGGGGAAAGGCATGGGTCATTCATGGTTCTTTAGCCAGCATAATTATTCTATTATGTGAGACCCTCAATCCTACAAAGCCCATCGCCTTAATTGTGGAGAGTAAATGGGAAGGAGTGAATATTTTAGGGTTGAAAAAGATGATGGGCATGAGGATTTCTTCCATCCATGAGATAGCTTTTGATAAAGTTAAAGTTCCAAAAGATCATGTGATCCAATGGGGAAATGCTGGAACAGACCCATTGACGACATATCGTCATGTGCATCGAATCAAGACATCCGCTCAAGCCTTGGGTATTGCCCAGGGAGCTTTTGATCATGCCGTGAAACACGCCAAGGAGAGAGAACAATTCGGCAGAAAAATCTGCCAGTTTCAAGGGATCCAGTTCATGTTGGCTGACTTGTATACTCAAATCGAGGCAGCCAGGAGCCTTGTTTATAGGGCAGCCCATCAATACGATACTAATGATCCGGATATAGAGAAGATCTCCTCTATTGCAAAGCTGTTTGCTACAGATGTTGCTATAAAAGCAACAATCGATTCCATCCAGATTCATGGAGGGGTTGGTTTGATGAGAGAGTATCCGATCGAGCGCATGCTTAGGGACGTTAAAACAATTCAGAATCTTGAGGAAACCAATTTAGTTCAGAAAGCATTGATTGCCAAAAAAATTATATCATAATATTTTGAATGCATATTAAGTCAATTGAAGAATTTATCTATTTTTGAATCTTAAAAAAAGACATGTTCTTTGCAAATCAATTTTTGATTAAATAAAGTAGAGGAGGTATAAATGAATCTATCTCATGATCAGAAAATAGATCTATATAAGAAGATGGTTACCATCAGATTATTTGAAGAGAAAATTCGAGATCTCTATGCACGAGGCCTGGTACCGGGCCTTGCCCATCTCTATATTGGAGAGGAGGCCGTTGCGACGGGGATTTGTGCTAATTTAAGAAAAGAGGATTACATCACAAGCACCCATCGGGGCCATGGACATGTCATCGCCAAAGGGGCTGAAATCAAATATATGATGGCTGAGCTCTTTGGAAAGAAGACCGGTTACTGCAAAGGCAAAGGGGGGTCCATGCATATTGCGGATGTTGATATTGGAATCCTCGGTGCCAATGGAATAGCTGGCGGAGGAATCCCAATTGCTGTGGGAGCGGCCCTTTCCAGTAAGATGAGAAGGACGGATCAGGTGACCGTCTGTTTTTTTGGAGACGGTGCGAGCAATAATGGAACCTTCCATGAAGGGTTAAACTTCGCTTCGGTCCATCGACTTCCTGTGGTTTTTATTTGTGAAAATAACCTTTACGGGATCTCAGTTTCTCAGAAACAGCACCAGGCCATCCAGGATATCTCCATTCGATCAGTGGCCTACAATATGCCAGGGATCACTGTGGATGGAAACGATGTTTTAGCTGTTTACGAGGCCTCTGGGAAAGCGATCCAGCGAGCAAGAGCGGGCGAGGGTCCAACACTGGTAGAGTGCAAGACCTATCGCTGGCGGGGGCACCATGAGGGAGATCCAAATCAAGGGAGACGTTATCGAACCATGGAAGAAGTTCAAGAATGGGTAAACAAATGCCCCATTAAACGATTTGAAGAGAAACTGGTTGGAGAGAAGGTTCTGAGCAAGGTCAAGATAAAAAAGATATGGGAAGAGATTGAGAAAGAGATCGAAGAAGCAGTGGAATTTGCCAATCAGAGCCATTTCCCCGATCCTCAGGACATTTATGAAGATGTCTATGCCTAAGAAGGAGATTTAAATGAGAGAGATCACCTATGCTCAGGCGATCAATGAAGCATTGTTGGAGAACCTTGAAAGGGACGAACGGGTCTTTCTCATGGGGGAAGATATCGGGAAATATGGGGGAATCTTTCAGGTGACGGCAGGCCTCCTTGATAAGTTTGGTCCAGAGCGGGTCATCGACACCCCGATCTCCGAGTCAGCCTTCGTCGGGGCGGCGATTGGAGCTGCCATGACAGGGATGAGGCCTGTTGTTGAGGTCATGTTTATCGATTTTACTACCTGTGCCATGGACATGATTGTCAACCAGATGGCCAAGATTCATTACATGTTTGGAGGTCGGGGCAAGGTCCCGATGGTATTGAGAATCAATATTGGAGCAGGCCGGGGAGCAGCTGCCCAGCACTCTCAAAGTTTCCATGCCTTCTTTATGCATATCCCTGGACTGATCGTCGTCTCACCTTCAACACCTTATGATGCAAAGGGTCTGATGAATACAGCGATCTTGGATGAAAACCCGGTGATCTTCGTCGAGCACAAAAAGCTTTATGCCACCAAGGGGTCTGTCCCTGAAGAGTATTATACCCTTCCCTTTGGAAAGGCAGATATCAAAAGGCCGGGAAGGGATATCACGATCGTGGCGACCAATGCCATGGTAGGGCGTTCTCTCAATGTGTGCGAGGAGTTTTCAAAGGAAGGGATCGAGATAGAGGTAGTCGATCCCCGAACTCTCCAACCACTGGATAAAGAGTCCATTCTTGAATCGGTCAAAAAGACAGGGAGGCTCATTGTGGCAGACGAGGGACCAGTGACGTGTGGGGTAACAAGCGAAATTTCTGCAATGATTGCGGAGGAAGCCATTCAATACCTTCAGGCGCCGGTCCTCAGGGTCGGATCTCCTGATACTCCAGTTCCATTTAGCCCTCCTCTTGAAAAGATTTACATCCCAGATGAAGAGGATGTGAGAGAGGCTGTTCATAAGATGAAAGAGTATCTTTGAGATGACGGGAGTGGAGAAGCTGGAGATGTTACGAGGATCGAATTTTTCTGAAAAACCAGAAGGCATAAAGGCAGTCCCAGCAGCCAGCCGGATGGCAAAAGAAGAAGGAATTGATCTATCATTGGTCAAAGGATCTGGACCCAATGGGATCATCTTGGTAAAGGATATTGAAAATTTCAAGGTCTCGCAGGGAGCGATTGAGGGAACTCTGAGGACTGAAGAAATACGGGCCTCTACTCTCGCCAAAAAGCTGGCTGAAAAGAGGAGCATCCCTCTTGAGACCATTCAGGGTTCTGGAACCCGTGGCCGAATCATGATGAGTGATGTGATAAAGGCAATGGAGAAGCCATTACCAATGATGGAAGAAAGAGGAATTTTCGGGCAGACCATTCCCATGACTCAGATGAGGAAGGTGATTGCCAAACGGATGGTCCAGAGCGCCTTTACATCCCCCCACATCTACTTCTTTACGGATGTGGAGATGGATGGACTGATCCAATTACGGGAAAAGATTCTAGAGCACTTCGAAAAAGAGTTTAAGGTTCGAATTTCGGTCAATGACTTTCTCATTAAAGCAGTGGCCTTGACGATAAGAGAGTTCCCCATGCTCAATGCCATGGTGAAGGGAGAGGAGATCTATGTCATGCCTGATATCAATGTAGGGCTGGCAGTGGCCATGGAAGAAGGTCTTATTGTTCCAGCTATCCCTCAAGCTGACCGTCTGGGTTTGGGAAGGATTGCCCAGATGAGGGCAGACTTGATCAATCGGGCCAGAGCCGGGAAATTGAAATTGGAAGAGATCGAACGGGGGACATTCACCGTCTCCAGCTTGGCGCAATTTGACATCACGTTCTTTACCGCTCTCCTCAATCCACCTCAGAGTGGCATCTTGACGATCGGGAAGACTTGCGATCATCTTTTTCTAAAAGATGATCAAGTCGTTGTAAAGAAAATAGGCCGTTTTGGTCTCTCTGTGGATCATCGGATAATTGATGGAACGGTTGCCGCAGCCTTTCTGCAGTCACTGAAGAAAAGATTAGAAGATCCAACTTTTACCTTCATGCACCTTTAGGAGAATGGAATGGCCATTGAAGTCGTCGTCCCAATGCTGGGAATCACCATTGAAAAAGGGAAAATCCTCAAATGGCTCAAGTCAGAAGGAGACTTTGTAAAGAAAGGAGAACCTATCTTTGAGGTTGAGACGGACAAGGTGGTAACGGAGGTAGAATCACCGGGGACTGGGATATTAAGAAAAATTCTCGTTCTGGAAAACGTAGAGGTTCCTGTTCTCACCCTCGTCGCCATTATTACGGAAAAGGATGAAGAACTTCCGGAGAAATATAGAGCGGTAAAACCCGAGATCCCCCTACCTTCCCCTCCCAGCCCACCGACCCCATCGGTACCTTTTCCGAGGGTCTTAGAAGATATTTTTGATGTTGCCATTCTTGGAGCTGGAATTGGAGGGTATGTGGCTGCCATCAGGGCAGCCCAGATGGGTGCCCGGGTGCTTCTCATCGAAAAAGATGAGTTGGGGGGTACCTGTTTGAATCGTGGATGTATTCCTACAAAGTCATTCCTCTCGGATGTCAAGATTTACCAGAAGGTCAAAAATTCGGATTTGTTTATCCATGGTTCAAGCCTATCGATCGACCTGAGAAAGATGGTTTCACGAAAGAACAAAGTTGTAGAGACGATGAAACGAGGCGTCTCCATGCTTCTCGAGAGTCAAAAGGTCACCCTGGCAAAAGGGTTCGGGAGGTTTTCAGATCGAGAGACGATAGAGGTTTCATCAGACGGAAAGAGAGAGACGTTTAGGGCAAGAAATGTCATCGTTGCTACGGGCACTCAGACCGCCTCGCTTCCCAATATTAAGATTGATGGCAATAGGATTCTTTCAAGCGATGACGTGATGGATTTAAAGGAGATTCCCAAAAATATTTTAATTATTGGAGGGGGAGTAGTGGGAGTTGAATTCGCCACGATCTTCAATGGCCTGGGTTCAAAGGTGACAATCCTTGAGGTGCTTCCGAAAATCATTGCCACAGAGGATGAGGAGGTGATCAGAGGGTTAAGGTTGTTGCTTGAGAAGCAGGGGATTGAGGTTCTCACCCAGACAAAGGTCCTCGATGCCTCTCCTGATAAAGAGAATGTAGAGGTGGCTGTCGAGCGGGACGGAAGGCAGGAAAGAATTTCTGGAGAAAAGATCTTGATGGCCATCGGAAGGACTCCTTATACAGAGGGACTGAACCTTGAAAAGATCGGAATCCGGATGGAAGGAAAGTTTATCAAGGTTAATTCCAAGATGGAGACGAATGTCGAAGGAATCTATGCCATAGGGGATGTGATTGGAAAGTTGATGCTCGCCCATGCCGCTTCAGCCGAAGGAATTGTGGCGGTGGAGAATATCATGGGCAAATTTCGAGAGGTCGATTATCAAAAAATTCCAAGTTGTATCTGTTCCTTTCCGGAAGTGGCCTCTGTGGGTTTAAAAGAATCAGAAGCAAGGTTGAAAGGATATGATGTCCAGGTAGGAAAATTTCCCTATCTCCATAACGGTAAAGCCCTCGCCATGGGTGACACTGAAGGATTTGTAAAGATCGTTGCGGAAAGAGAATTGGGGCAGATTTTAGGTGTTCATATCTTGGGGGAGCACGCTACTGACCTTATCGGGGAATGTCTTCTGGCGATGCATGTGGAGGCTTCGATTGAGGATTTGGGGGAGGTGGTGAAGGGCCACCCCACCCTTTCGGAAGCGGTGACGGAAGCGGCCTTGGACTGGCAATGCCTATCCATTCATATGCCTAAGCGATTCTAAAGATCCAGGATCCATATTTAATAAGTGATCATTTTAGGACAGTTTCCTAAGGGATTCGAAAATGCAAGTAAATTCCATGCTAATTGCATATTTAGAAAGAAAGGCAAAATCCCTCCGAAAAAATATTATTAAAATGTTGGCTTCTGGCCAGGCTGGCCATCCGGGAGGGAGTCTTTCAGTAGTAGAGATTATTACGGTGCTCTATTATTATTTGCTAAACATTGATCCCAAGAATCCAAATTGGGAAGAGAGAGATCGCGTTGTCCTGTCAAAGGGGCATGCATCACCTGCTTTATATGCGGCCTTAGGCGATTTAGGTTTTTTTGATACCAATGTCTTTGAAACATTCGATCACATTAATAGTATTTTGCAAGCTCATCCTGATATGTCAAAGACTCCTGGAGTAGATATGTCAACAGGATCTCTCGGCCAAGGTCTTTCGGCAGCTGTCGGAATGGCGTTGGGAGGGAAGTTAGATCGAAAAAACTTCAAAGTATATGTAATTTTAGGAGATGGGGAACTCCAATCTGGTCAAATTTGGGAAGCTGCGATGTTTGCAGCCCATAGAAGACTTAATAATTTGATCGCGATACTGGATTATAACAAACTTCAACTTTATGGAGAAGTTTCGAAAATGGTGAGCATTGAACCGATTAAGGATAAATGGCAGGCGTTCGGATGGCATGTTGTAGAAGGTAATGGACATGATTTTAAATCCCTGATCGATCTTCTTACCTCATTGAAAGACAAAGCGAGGGACTGCCCTTCAATATTAATAGCGCATACTATCAAGGGGAAAGGTGTCTCATTTATGGAGAATAGGGTTGAGTGGCACGCAAGAGCAATGAATCTTGAAGAGATTGATCAGGCTCTCAGTGAGCTAGGATAAGGTCCGTTTTATCAACTTATGGAAAAGGTATCCATCAGAGAAGTATTTGGAAAGAAGTTAGTCGCAATCGGGAAAGAAAATCCAAATGTGATGGTTTTGGACGACGATTTGGCCTCTTCCACAAAGACCTCCTATTTCTCTCAGGCTTTTCCAGATCGGTTTATTGAAGTTGGCATAGCTGAGCAAAATATGATCGGCATAGCCGCCGGATTATCCTGTTTAGGGAAAATTCCATTTGTCACATCATTCGCCTGTTTTTCTACAAAACGTGTTTATGACCAGATTTCCATTTCCGTTGCCTACCCAAAGCTCAATGTCAAAATTATCGGTTGTTATTCTGGAATTTTTACTGGAAAGACAGGAACCACGCATCATTCTATTGAAGATATTTCATTAATGAGGTCTACTCCAAATATGGTCATTATCGTTCCTGCGGATGCAGTTGAATTGGAAAGCGCCTTAGATTTTGCGGTGGAATATTTTGGACCTGTTTATCTTAGAATTGCAAGAGATGAATATCCAATAATTTTCCCACCTCATTATCAATTTAGACTGGGGGAGTATCCAGTATTAAGGGATGGGGAAGATTTATCGGTTCTCAGTTGTGGAATTATGATATCCGTTGCTTTGGAGGCTGCAGAGGCTTTAAGAGAGATGGGAATTCATGCAAGAGTGGTTAATATATCTACTATCAAACCTGCCAATGTGGAAAATATCGTATCTCATGCAAGAGAAACAGGTGCCTTTGTGACGGTGGAAAATCATTCCGTTATTGGAGGGCTGGGAGGACTCATATCGGAAATCTTAGCGGAGAATTATCCCATTCCATTAGAGAGAGTGGGTGTCAAAGATACGTTTTGCGAATCTGCATCGAATAGTGAACTTTGTGAGAAATATGGTTTAACAAAAAAAGCTTTAATATGTGCTGCTAGAAAAGTTTTAGAAAGAAAACTTAATCCCTTCAAGAAAGCTTAGACAATTTTAGATGGTTTCAAAAAATTTGAGATGTCGATTTTTTGAATTGCTCGAATGGGAAGATATGATAAAACTTTTGCATCACACAGCCGAATTGATGGATAAAGAAGAGATTAAACGGGTCTATTTTCAATTGGAGTAAAAGGAGATTCGTAAATGCCTGTTTTGGTTGGAGGCGGTAGCGGATTTATTGGTTCACATCTGATCAGGAGACTTGTAGAAGAGGGAGAAGATGTTGTCATTTTTGACATAAACCCTAATTATGAGGCCATAAGGGATATTGTAGATAAAGTGAGAATCTTCCGAGGAGATGCCACAAATATAGTAGATATCCTTCATGCCCTCAGGGAAAATGGTGTCGAGGATATTTATCATTTGATAGCGCTATTGGCAGATGTGAGTCAAGAGAAACCATTACTTGCTTTGAAAGTTAATGTAGAAAGTACGTTAAATTTCCTTGAAGCAGTGAGGATATTGAATCTAAAGAGGGTAGTATTCGCAAGTTCAGTTGCCGTTTATGACCCCAAAGAACCGCCACCAGTAGCAGAATTCGCCCCCCTTCGGCCTGCATCTGTTTATGGAGCCACTAAAGCGCTGAGCGAATTCTATGGAATGCACTATAACAAACTCTTTGGTGTGGACTTCAGAGCATTGAGGTTTACGACCATTTATGGTCTTGGAAAATTTGGAGGGTCAACCGGTATTTGCAGTTTGTTGATCGAAAAGTCAGCCCTTGGAGAGCCTGTCAAAGTGGATGTGGCCGATGCTGTGACGGATTGGCTCTACATTAAGGATGCAGTGAATAGCCTACTGCTTGCTCGTCAGGTCGATAATCCAAAACAGAGAATATACAATATCGGGGGAAGTGCTCATAGCGTCCGTGAGGTGGCAGAGATCGTGAAAAGATTTATCCCTGATGCGGACATCCAACTCGAAACCAAAAGGCTTTTCCCTTGGCCTCCTTCCTATAATTTTACCAAGGCTCAAGAGGAATTAGGTTATAAGCCCTTATTTAATATCGAGGATGGGGTGAAAGATTTTATTTCAGAGGCCAGAAAAAGATATAGACAGGACGAGGTTAAGAATAAGGAAAAGGGTTAACATCTGATTCGAGAAAGGGGAGAGGAAGGGATGATTAAATCTTTGCATCACACCGCCATAAGTGTCAGTGATCTGGATCAATCCATTCATTTTTATCGAGATGTGCTTGGGATGAAACTTGAAAGGTTCAAATGAAAGCATTGATGAAACTTCAGAAGGGCAAGGCCACCCTTCATCCTGGGTCATGAATTCACAGGTGATTCTCACCGGAACCGATAAGGAGTGCCTGGGATTTGGGTCTTCGACTCTTAGAAGAGGGTGAAGTTAAATTGGGTCCTATTATCTCAGGAGAATATCCTTTAGATCAATGGGAAGAGGCCTTCGAACGATTCGAACGTCGAGAAGGGCTCAAATATCTACTCTATCCTATATAAGGGATACCAAATGATTCTTTAAAGAATGGTAGGGAAAAATAAGAGAGGGGGTGATGAGGGAAAATAATGCGTTAGGGTTTTTAGTTGGTCATATTAACTTTTTTTAAATTACTTTCCATTTTTAAGGGGGTATAACATGAAAAAGACATATTTATTGACGATCTGTTTTCTACTGACATTCCTTTTTTTCTCATCTATTCTCAATGCGGCAGAGGTAATAAAGATTGGGATTCTTTTCCCTTTTACTGGCCCATTGGCAAAACAGGGCAATGATCAATTTACGGGTGTGGATATTGCAAGGGAGATGTTAAACAATGCGGGAGGTCTATGGGGGAAGAAAATAGAATTTGTGAAGGGCGATACGACGACTAATGAGGCTGCTGTCGCCGAAGCTGAGCGGCTCATTACAGTGGAGGGCGCAAAATTGATCATCGGGACTTATTCGAGCAGTCGGTCGATGGCGGCAAGTAATACCACGGAGAAACACAAGGTCATCTTTTGGGAAGTCAACGCGATCGCTGATGAACTGACTCAACGGGGATTTAAATATTACTTCAGGGCCAATGTCAAAAGCACCGATTATGGCCTGGCGGCAGTCCCTTTCCTCTTTGAGATGGTTGGCCCTGCGTTGAAAAAGGATGCTAAGAAACTCAGGATTGCCACCACCTACGAGGACAGCCTCTACGGCACGATCACTGCCGATGCCTTTACAAAGCTTGGCAAGGAGAAAGGTCTCAATTTCGTGGGCGAATTTCCCTTCACCTCTGGTATAGTGGATTTGTCCTCCACCATCATGAAACTGAAGGCTTTGAAACCGGATGTCCTGTTCATCGTCCCTTATGTGAAGGATATGATCCTATTCTGGAGACAATCGAAGGAATTGAATTTTGATGTCCCCATCCTCATCGGTGGAGGCACAGTGGGAGAATCAGGGGTTGCAGAGGGGCTTGGAGGCGATATCGAATATGTTTGTAATGCTTATCTGCCTACAGGTTGTAACCCGAAGGCCCTCACCCCAGAGGCTCGGAAAGATTTAGAGGAGTTTGAGAAAATATACCAGAAAAAATTTGCTATCAAACCTCCCATCTTAGCCATTACAGGATTTGCCAACACCAATGTCCTTTTCAGGCATGTGCTTCCTAAGGCGGGCTCCTTGGATCCGGAGGCAGTGAGGAAAGCGGCTTTAGCAGTGGATATCCCAGAAGGGGGAACTGCACTCGGATTTGGTGTTAAATTCAATCCCCCTGAGGATAAAATGGCAGGCCATAATGCGAAGGCTTTTGCCATTATCCAGCAATACAAAAAGGATGGTCTCTTCGTGGTCTGGCCCAAAAAATATGCTATGAGAGACCCAAAACTTCCCATGCCGACATGGGAGGCCCGAAAGAAAAAATAGATTCCTCCGAAAAATCGGTTAGGCCTCCGGAGATCATCCTGGAGACCTAACCGATCTCTACTTACTAAGGAGTCCATAATTGAGAAAACATATTCTTCTGAAAATCTCCCCTAACCCCTCTTTACCAAAGAGGGGGAATTCCTCCCTTTTGCAAAGGGAGGGAAGGAGGGATTTAGTTTACAGTGTGTATACAATTATGGACTGATTAGTAAGAAAGGGAAAAGGGGATGGTTGACCTCATGACCATTGGGCAGATAGCCCTCAACGGACTATTGCTGGGAGGCATTTATGCCCTCATCAGCATTGGACTCACCATCATCTTCGGTGTCATTCGGGTGATCAATTTTGCCCATGGTGAGTTTTTGATGCTCAGTATGTACGCCTCCTTCTGGCTTTTTCAAATATTAGGGATTGACCCCTACCTCTCCATTTTGATCATCATCCCCATCTTCTTTATCGCTGGATGGCTGACTCAGAGGGCATTTATCCAACCCATATTGAAGGGTCCTGCTCTGATGCAGATTTTTATCACCGTAGGAATTTCTCTGGCGATGATGAATGGAGCTCTTTTTCTCTGGAAGGCCGATTACAGGTCAGTCACCCCCTCCTATGCCGCCATCACTTTTAAGATGGGGAATTTTCTAATCGGATTACCCCGGTTGGTTGCTTTCCTTTCGAGTATCGTGATTGTCTTAATTCTCTATCTATTCCTGAAGAAGACCCATCTCGGAAGGGCCATCAGGGCCGTCGCTCAAGACCGGGAGGCTGCTTTGCTCATGGGGATTAATATGCGCCGAATTTACCTGATCGCCTTCGGTATTGGAACAGCATGTGTCGGTGTGGCAGGCCCCCTTCTTTTACCCATCTATCCCGTTTTCCCGACGGTGGGAACCTATTTTGTGTTAATCGCATTTGTGGTGGTCGTACTAGGAGGGATGGGGAATATGACTGGAGCCTTTATCGGAGGGTTGATCATTGGATTGATCGAAGCCTTTAGCGGCTTTTTTATCACCCCACAGCTTCAATCCTTGGTCTACTTTGTGATCTTCATCCTGTTGTTATTGTTGAAGCCTTCAGGTCTAATGGGGGTTGTCGGTGCAGAAGAGATAGGGATGAAATGATATCAGACCTGACCCAAAGAATCTCTCATTTAAAATACCTAAAGTTTTATCTCATCAGCACACTGTTTGGATTGCTTGCCTTATTGCCTCTACTAATTCGAGGGCCCTTTTATTCTCACATTTTGGTCATGATCTTTTTACACGCTGCAGCGGCCGCCTCTTGGAATTTAATCGGTGGTTATGCAGGACAGTTATCCTTGGGGCATGCCGCTTTTTATGGAATAGGAGCTTATACAAGCACGCTCCTTTTTGTCCAATGGGGTATCTCACCCTGGTTAGGCATGTTGGCCGGAGGAGGTGTGGCGGCTTTGGTGGCAGGCCTCGTCAGTTTCCCCTGTTTTAAATTGCGAGGCCCTTTTTTCACGCTGGCCACCATTGCTTTCGGGGAAGTCGTACGCATCCTGGCCATCTATTTCAGAGAGCTGACACGAGGGGCCATCGGAATTACCATCCCTTTCCGGCCGGGCATTGAAAACTTGATGTTTCATGGGAAAATGGCTTATTGCTATTTCGCTTTGGTCACCATGATGACCGTTTTCTTTGTCTCCTTTCTCATCGAGAGATCGAGATTTGGATATTATCTGGTCGCCCTCCGTGGAGACGAGGATGCTGCCCAGGCCCTTGGAGTGAATACCACGATGTGTAAACTGATGGCCATGATGTTGAGTGCCTTTTTTACAGCTATTTGTGGAACCTTTGCTGCTCAATACGTTCTCTTTATTGAGCCGATCAGTGAATTTTCTATTGACCGTTCTATTCTTTTCGCCCTGATATCCATCATCGGAGGAATAGGAACGGCTGCAGGACCGATTATTGGTTCTTTTATCCTGACCCCCCTCCAGGAATTTCTTAGGGCATGGCTGGGTGGTCAATATCAGGGTCTTCATATCTTCATCTATGGCTGTATCTTAATTGCTGTGGTGATGCTTTTACCTGAAGGGGTCATTATCTGGATGAGAGCCATCGGAAGAAGAATCGTGCCCCCTATTCGATCGAGAGGTTGATATGCTTTTTCAAGCCAAAAAGGTGACAAAGAGGTTTGGGGGGCTCACGGCTTTAAAAGAGGTTGATCTCGAAATTGAGCGGGGAGAGATCATCGGTTTGATCGGCCCGAATGGGGCTGGAAAGACAACCCTATTTAATGTGATCAGTGGATTTTATTCACCCACAGAGGGGAATATCCAATTCGAGGGAAGAGATGTCACAGGCCTTAAGGCCTACCAAACCTGTCGATTGGGAATTGCTAGGACCTTTCAGATCGTTAAACCTTTTGGAAACATGACGGTTCTCCAGAATGTGATGGTCGGAACATTTTGTCGCCTTCGGAGTGCCAAAGTGGTCAGAAAAGAGGCCTTCGAAATTTTAGACCTTGTGGGTCTCTCAGGAAAGGAGAATGAACTAGCGAGAAGTCTTACACTGCCGGATCGAAAACGACTGGAACTGGCAAAAGCCCTTGCCACAAAGCCAAAATTCCTGCTTCTGGATGAGGTCCACGCCGGACTGAATCCCATTGAAATAAGCCAAGTCTTAAATATCCTCAGAAGAATTCGAGATGAATGGGGAGTGACCTTACTGGTGATTGAGCATCTGATGACCGTGATCATGAATCTGTCAGAGCGTATTGTCGTCCTATCCTATGGGGAGAAGATTGCAGAAGGGACACCTGAGGAAATTTCAAACGATCAGAAGGTCATCGAAGCCTATTTAGGAGAAGAAGATGGGGAATGAAAGGGATTCTCAATTGATATCGATGGAAAGGGTGGATATTTTTTATGGAGATATACAGAGGTTATATCAGGTCTCTTTGAAGATCTTAGAGGGAGAGATCGCCGCCTTAGTGGGTGCAAATACAGCCGGTAAAACAACCACCCTCAACACCATCTCCGGACTCATCAAACCCCGTTCCGGCCAGATCAAGTTTCTCGATCAGAGGATCGATCTCCTCCCACCCTATCAAATTGTAGAGTTGGGCATTGTTCAAATTCCTGAAGGCAGAAGACTCTTTCCCCATATGACGGTCATGGAAAACCTTCTCCTGGGTTGTTATAATCATCGGGCTCGACAAAACTATGCCGAATATCTGGAGGAGGTGTTTCATATCCTTCCCCTGTTGAAGGAGAGGGAAAATCAGATGGCTGGTTCATTGAGCGGTGGGGAGCAACAGATGTTGGCGATCGGGAGAGGATTAATGGCCGGCCCTAAATTACTGATGTTGGATGAGCCTTCCTTTGGATTGGCACCCAAATTGGTTCAAACCATTTTTAGGACAATTAAACAAATCAAAGAGAGGGGGACCACCATATTTTTGATTGAACAAAATGTTCAACGTTCATTGAAGATGGCTAATCGGGGATACGTGCTCGAGAATGGTCGCATTGTCTTAGAAGGCGAGGGAGAGGAACTTCTTCAAAGCGAATATTTGAAAAGGGCTTATCTGGGGATATAATCTGTTTCAAAGTCACGAGAGAGTTCTATGAACCTAAGAGATAAAGTTTCGATTGTGACAGGAGGAGCCCAAGGGATAGGGAGGGCCATTGCCATCAGATTGGCACAGGGGGGATCGGATGTTGCGATCTGTGATCTCAAGTCTGAATTAGCCAAAAATGTAGAGGAGGAGATTCGATCGTTAGGAAGGAGGGCTCTTTCGTTAAAAGTCGATGTTTCCAAAGCCTCTGAAGTGAGGGAGATGGTCAGACGTGTCCTTGAATTCTTTGGGAGGCTCGATATCATAGTCAACAATGCAGGGATCTGCCAGGTTATTTCCATTGAGAAGATGACCGAAGAAGATTGGGACAGAGTGATGGCCGTCAACCTGAAGAGCGTCTTTCTCTGCTCCCAAGCGGTCATGGGTATCATGAAGAAGCAAGGTTGGGGAAGGATCATCAACATGGGATCCGTCGCTGGTAAAATTGGCGGCATTCTCACCGGGGCCAATTATTCCGTATCGAAAGCTGGAGTTATATGTTTTACTAAGGCTTTGGCGAGAGAGTTAGCTTCTTTTGGAATCACAGTCAATGCGGTCGCACCAGGAGTGATTGAAACCCAGATGACCAGAGATATCTGCCAGGGTGATTGGAATAGCTATTTGAAAGTAATTCCTTTGGGAAAGATCGGTTCTCCTGAAGATGTGGCCAATGCCGTTGCCTTCTTGGCATCCGACGAAGCCCAATACATCACTGGCGAAATCCTCGATGTGAATGGCGGGATGTTGATGGATTGAGGATAAATTTTTCTGGACATTCCTCCGAAAGTAGGGTAACGGTATCAGTGAGCGAAAGGAGGTGGTTGAGGTTAAGAAATTGAGGTTGGAACTCCTTAAGTTTCCATGGTAAAGGATCAACAATCAACAAAATTATCTAAGGAGGTGAAACCATGAAGAAAGGCATCAATAGATTTTTAGTGGCGTCGATATTAGTTTTGGGGATGTGTATTTCCTCTCCAGTAATTGCCGTTGAGACGATCAGGATTGGAGCTTTATTCCCTTTTACCGGCCCTTTGGCTCTCCTGGGTCATGAATCATTTAATGGTGCGACGATTGCAGCAGATATGGTAAATGAGAAGGGTGGTATCTGGGGGAAGAAGATCGAATGGGTGAAAGGGGATGCCGTTGATCCAAAAAAGGGTATGACTGAATGCGAGCGACTCATCTCCGTAGAAGGACTGAAGCTCATCTTTGGGACCTATTCTAGTTCTCTATCCTACGCTGCCAGTGTGGTCGCTGAGAGAAACAAAGTCATTTACTGGGAAGAGGGTGCCATTGCAGACCCCATTACAGAGAGGGGTTTCAAATATCTTTTCAGGACATTACCAAGGGCTAGTCAATTTGGTATCATGGCGGCAGACTTTGCCAAAGAGGTAGTAGCCACCAAGTTGGGAATAGATCCGAAGAAGATGAAAGTAGCGATTATGTTTGAGGATACTCTTTATGGGACTACGGTGGGAAGTAGTGCAGCTAAGCGTGCCATGGAATTGGGAATGAAGGTGGTGGTAACCGACAGCTACAGCCATAAAGCTGTAGATCTCTCACCCATCGTGATGAGGTTTAAAGCTAATGCGCCCGATGTGATCATTGCCACCAGTTATCTCGAAGATGGACTGCTCTTCTGGCGTCAGGCGAAGGATGGGGATCTGAATGTGAAAGCCTTTATTGGCACGGGAGCATGTCATGGCATGCCGGACTGGGCAAAGACATTTGGTAGCGAAGCGAATTATATCTTCAACATCGACCCACCCATTGGTATCAACCCGGATGTTTTGAGCCCCAAGATGAGGGAGGTCTTGAAAGAATTTCAGGAGAGATTCAACAAGAAATTTGGACATCTTCCCGCCACCCATGCCTCCTTGGGATTCGTCGGCGCTCAAGTGCTGTTCGAGGAGGTCCTTCCCCGGGCTGGTTCACTGGATCCAGAGGCCATTCGAGAGGCAGCCCTGAAGGTGGACATACCGAAAGGAGGCACCATCTGTGGTTTTGGGGTGAAGTTCGCTCCTCCCGCGCACCCGGCTGCTGGGCAGAATCTTTTAGCTCTCCCAGCATTGATGCAGTGGCAGGAGCAGAAGATGCATGTCGTTTATCCAGTCGATTTTGCTATAAGAAAACCTCTGCTTCCAATGCCAACCTGGGAAGAGAGAGCCAAAGGGATCACTCGCTTTGTAGATTAGGGATATAGGGAAGGATTGAAAGACGGAAGGGGAGTAGGGGTTTGATCCCTTTCTCCCCCGATTTTTGAACCTATTTCTCGTAGGCAAAGAAGAATGCTCATCACCATTGCCCAGTTAATTATTAATGGATTGTTGTTAGGAGGGATATATGCTCTGATCAGCATTGGGCTCACCTTGATCTTCGGAGTCCTTGAAATAATCAATTTTGCCCATGGTGAGTTCTTGATGCTCGGCATGTATGCAGCCTACTGGTTGTTTCAACTCTACGGCGTTGATCCCTATCTCAGTTTGATGATCATCCTCCCTCTCTTCTTCCTGATCGGTCTTTTTGTCCAAAGGGTCACCATTCAACCTATCATAGATGCTCCCCCTCTGAATCAGATATTCATGACCGTTGGACTGTCAATGGTCTTACAGAACGCCGCCCTCTTTTTCTGGAAGGCGGATTATCGAACGGTGAGGACTGTTTACTCCGCCTTGACTTTGAAGACAGGCGGGTTAATCGTTAGTTTTCCGCGGCTGGTCGCTTTTATTCTTGCCATGATGACCATCGCTGCACTTCTCCTCTTTCTTAAAAAAACCTATACCGGAAAGTCGATCCGCGCACTTGCCCAGGAAAGACGGGCGGCGATGTTGATGGGAATAAATGTTAATCGGACCTATCAGATCGCTTTCGGCATTGGGATCGCCTGTGTGGGGGTGGCCGGGGCAACGCTTATCCCTGTTTATTATACCTTTCCGACCGTAGGTTCTCTGTTTGTCTTGATCGCCTTCGTTATTGTCATCCTTGGAGGATACAATAGCCTCACTGGTGCCCTCATCGGTGGTCTGATTATTGGATTGGTAGAGAGTTTCAGTGGATTCTTCCTTTCTCCCCACCTGAAGGAGGCGGTTTACTTTGTCATCTTTATCCTGATCCTCCTTTTGAGACCCGCCGGGCTCTTCGGCCGAGCATAAGGTTTGAGAGAAAAAGGTAAACAAAGATGAGCTTGCCTTTGAGAAAAACAATCTATCATCTATTTCAACCCAGATTCTATTTCCCATTGGCTATTGTCGTTTTTTTAGCAATCCTTCCGATCCTGCCCAGAAATCCTTTTTATGAAGATATCATTGTTATGATCTTCTTCTACGGGACTATGGCAGCAGCCTGGAACTTAGTGGGGGGATTCGCAGGCCAAATCTCCTTGGGACACACTGCCTTTTTTGGGATTGGCGCCTATACTTCAACGCTTTTATCCTTGAATTTTGCCCTCTCTCCATGGCTTGGTATGTTAATTGGGGCAGGCCTATCGGTGCTGGTTGCGATAGGGATTGGCATTCCCTGTTTTAGGTTGAGAAGTCATTTCTTTGCCCTGGCCACCATCGCTTTTGCAGAGGTCCTGCGCCTGATTGCCTCATACTGGAGAGATTTAACCGAGGGTGGGGTGGGTTTGTTAATCCCCTTCAAGCCGGGGATAGAGAATTTTATGTTTCACAGCAAAATTCCCTATGCGTATATTGGTCTGGCGATGATGTTGCTCATGATTCTTGTTTCTTATATCATTCGGAATTCCAGGTTCGGATTCTACCTCATTAGCCTTCGAGAGGATCAAGATGCAGCGGAGAGTCTGGGAGTAAAGACTTCCCGCTGTAAACTTATTGCTTTAATCATCAGCGTTTTCTTCACTTCTGTTATAGGTACATTTTATGCTCAGTATCTCCTCTTTATCGACCCCTTCACAGTCTTTTCCTTGCACCTTTCCATTGAACTGGCTCTTTTCAGCATCATTGGAGGTTTGGGGACCGTGATCGGACCGATCTTGGGGGCTTTCGTGCTAACCCCTTTGGATGTGCTCCTTAGGGGATGGCTTGGAGGTATCTCCGCTGGATTGAATTTCATTGTATACGGGGTCGTCTTGATGGTGGCGGTCGTCTATTTCCCTCGAGGAATCGCCGGCTGGTTGGGGACATGGTATGAGCCTTTCTTGGCGAAACTCCCAGGCGGTAAACCGCCTCCGACAACAGAGGGGTTTATCTCTTCTCCTGCCCTCACTGCCGGGTCCCCAAATCCTGAGGATAAAGGGATGAAATCTTCTCTGTTCGAGGCTCAGTCCTTGAACAAAAACTTTGGGGGATTGGCTGCGGTGAAAGATGTAAGTTTTCGGATTGAAAAAGGGGAGATCCTTGGTTTGATCGGTCCAAATGGGGCGGGAAAGACCACTATTTTCAATTTGATTACTGGATTCTTATCAGCCGATTCGGGAAAGGTTGAATTTAAAGGGGAGAGGATCACCGGTCTTAAGCCACCTCATAAGGTCTGCCTGAAGCATATTGGAAGGACCTTTCAATTGGTTAAGCCCTTTAAAGGTATGACCGTTTTGGAGAATGTCATGGTCGGGGCATTTTCAAGGGTGAAAAGAACAGAAGAGGCCAAGCAGGAAGCGATAAAGGTGCTGGATTTAATCGGCTTATCAGGACATGGCAACTCCCTTGCCTCCAGTTTGACCATCGCCGATAGAAAAAGACTCGAACTTGGCAGGGCCCTCGCTACCCGGCCTGAGCTTTTATTGTTGGATGAAGTGGTGGCGGGTTTAAATCCTCGGGAGACTGAAGAGATCATCGGAATCATCAGGGCAATTTCCAATCAGGGAATTACCCTTTTTGTGATCGAACATGTCATGAAGGCCATTATGACTCTATCCCATCGGATCATCGTCCTTCACCACGGAGAGAAGATCGCCGAGGGTACACCAGAGGAAATATCCAGGGACAAGAGGGTCATCGATGCCTATCTGGGGGAGGAATATCTTGCTTAAACTCGAGAACATAAGTGCCCATTACGGGGATATGCAAGCTCTGCGGAACGTCTCTTTTGAAATAAAGGAAAGCCAGATCGTTTCAATTGTTGGTTCAAACGGTGCTGGTAAGAGCACAACCCTTAGTACTATATCGGGTGTTCTTAAATGTTCATCCGGGACAATTGAATTTCTTGGAAGAAGGATTGAGAACCTCCCTCCTCACCAAATCGTTGAGCTCGGTCTCGTTCAAATTCCCGAAGCCAGACTCCTTTTCCCATATATGTCGGCATTGGAAAATCTTGAGCTGGGCGCTTTTGCTCTGTCCGCCAGAAAAGAGAAGGAAAAGAATCTTGAGGTCGTCTTTAGGCTTTTCCCGATTTTGAAAGAAAGAAAGGATCAGCTGGCAGGGACTTTGAGTGGAGGGGAACAGCAGATGTTGGCCATCGCCAGGGGACTCATGGCGAGGCCGAAACTTTTAATGCTGGATGAACCTTCCCTCGGTTTGGCCCCTCTCTTGGTAAAACAGATCTTTGAGACTATAAAAGAAATTAAGGCCCATGAGATTACCGTCCTTTTAGTTGAGCAAAACGTTTTTCATTCCCTTTCTTTAGCAGATCGAGCTTACGTTCTCGAAAATGGTGAGATTGTCCTTGAGGGAGACGGAAAAGAACTCCTAAACAATCCCAAGGTAAAGGAAGCCTATTTAGGGATATAATCAGCCTTTTCATTTTACTCTCAAATTCGGAGAATTGGTTTATCATCCATCTTTTTAAAGGTGGATATAGCTTTTCCCGTCTGAATCGTTACGATTACTAGAGGTGATGCATCATGGTAAGGGAAGGACTGCTGAAAGAAGAGGTATCAGTTCCTGAGGCCATTGTACGCGTGCTCGAAGAAACGGGCATTGATATGGTCTTCGGCATGCCCGGAGGCAATACCCTACTGATTTTTGACGCCCTATACGATCATCGCTCAGCGATCAGGACGGTTCTCGTTCGGCATGAGTCTCTGGCGAGTGTCATGGCTGAGGTTTACGGCCGTCTGACAGGAAAGCCAGGTGTGGCCATTGGGCAAGGTGCATTCATGCTTGCAAATGCTTTTTTGGGGACCTTAGAGGCTCGTTTGGGTTGCTCACCTATGTTATTGTTAGCCGACCTTTCGGATAATTCTCCGTTTTCTCATCATGCTCCTTATCAGGCAGGTACCGGAGAATATGGAACCTGGGATGCAAGGCAGAGCTTTGCTGGTGTGACGAAATTAACAATGGTAGCGCAAGAGCCTGTACAGGCAGTACAGAGTACCCAGCTCGCCATAAAGCATGCATTGGCTGGAGAGAGGGGTCCAGTAGCCCTCCTATACCACAGCACCTCCCTCAAGGGCATTGTGGGTCCTGAAAGCAGGCCTTCTCTTTACCCCACTCAGTCATATCTGTCGTCAAGCAGGCCTTTGATTGCAGATGAAACGGCCATCGAAGCCGCGGCACAGGCATTGGCAAAAGCCCGGCAACCGGTCATCATCGCTGGTAATGGTGTGCGTATCAGTCAAGCTTATAAGGAACTTCAAACCCTTGCTGAGTTGATCGGAGCACCCGTGACGACCACCGCTTCAGGAAAAGGGGTCTTCCCTGAGACCCATGAACTCGCCGTTGGAGTGTTTGGAAACTTCGGTCTACCTCTTGCAAATGCTATTGTCAGAGAAGCAGATGTGGTCCTTGTTGTGGGCTCAAAACTCAGTCCTTCAGATACGATCAACGAGAATCCAAGGCTCCTTAATCCGAAACGCCAGATCATGATTCAAACGGACATTGAACCTAAGAATGCGAGTTGGACATTTCCATGTGAACATGTCATCATCGGCGATGCCTCCGTGACTTTGTCACAGTTAACTGAAACCATCCGAAATAGTGGAGGCCTCTCCCACGAGACTCTTCGCTTAGGAAGAGAGAAGATTGCAGAAGGGCGAAGAGAGTATGGCTACTTCAATCCTCCAGAATTTGGTTCCAATGAAGTGCCCATTCTTCCACAAAGGATAATCGCAGAACTCCATAAGGCTGTTTCGGCGGATACTTTCATCACCTGTGATGCGGGGGAGAATCGACTCTTCATGACCCATTATTTTCAGACGAAGAGGGCTGGCACATTCATTCAACCAGCTTCCATTGGCGGGATGGGCTACGCCATTCCTGCAGCCCTTGCTGTCAAATTGATTGATCCGAACCGGCAGGTTGTTGCTGTCTGTAGCGACGGCGGGTTCGTGATGTCAATGAATGGTTTAGTTACCGCCTACGAAGAGAGAATCCCCATCGTCACGGTGGTCCTTAATAACCGTGCCTTAGGCTGGGTGAAGCATGGTCAAAAAGGGCGAACCATTGCTTCTGAGTTTGCCGATATCGATCATGCGGCCATTGCAAGGGCGATCGGCTGTCGAGGAGTACGCATTGAAGAGCCTGGTCAGTTAAGAGGGGCCTTATCAGAGGCCCTTACGAGTAATGAGCCGACTGTTTTGGATGTCGTCACATCCCTTAAACCGTCTTACGAGGATGTGATGTCTCCTCTGGCAAAACCTCTTTGGGAATCGCTCGAAGAGAAGAAATAAACCCCGTTAGAAAGGATGGGCCTTTAAATCCCGCTCTATTAAGATAGGGCGGGATAAACCCCATCCTTTAGGCAGGGTAGGCAGGTCTAAGATGAATATTATTTATTTTTATCATTACCGTCATACCTGTCTGCCGACAGGCAGGAATGGCGGGGCTTTCTAACGGGGTAAATCTTTATTGGAGGAGGAAGATGAGTGATGGATGAAGGGGTCCTGAGGTCCTTATTTGGCCTGGATGGAAAAGTGGCTCTCGTGACAGGCGGGGGAAGGGGATTGGGACGGTCAATGGCATTGGCCCTGGCACAAGCAGGCTCGGAGCTGGCCTTAGTGAGCAGGACAGAAGCTGAACTGAAAGAGGTCAGCGATGAGGTTGGGGCCCTCGATCATGAGCGAAAGATTATCACAATAGTAGCGGATTTGGCCGATTTTGCTCAGATCCCAAGAGTTGTTGAGAAGGTAATAGGCGAGTTCGGACGAATTGACATTCTGGTCAACAACGCTGGTCGAAATATCCGGAACCCCGCTGAAAATTTTTCCATTGAGGATTGGGACGCCGTGATAAACATCAATCTCAAGGCTGCCTTTCTGATGGCCCAAACCGTTGGCCGGGTCATGATTCGTCAGGGAAAAGGGAAAATCATCAACATTGCCTCTCTGACAAGTTTTATCGCTCTTCCTAACATGGTTGCTTACTGTGCCAGCCGGGGAGGAGTACAGCAGATGACCAAGGCTCTTGCCGTGGAGTGGGCAAAATATGGGATTCAGGTCAATGCCATTGCCCCAGGGTACTTTCTCACAAGACAGACAGAACCCCTTTTTCAGGATCCCAAGAAGAGGGAGTGGATACTTTCAAAGATTCCGATGGGGAGAATCGGTGATTTAAAAAAGGACCTGGCGGGTGTCGTGATCTTTCTTGCTTCTCCTGCTTCCGATTATATGACAGGGCAAACCATTATTGTGGATGGAGGCTGGATGGCAGATTGAGCAGAATATGGGGCGCAGCCTTGCAAGGTTTTTGATAGCAGGTCGAAAGCAATCTTAGCATTATTTTATAAAGGCAGTTACGGATAAATTCCTCTCAACTTCGTAGCCTCAGCCACTCTTCCAATACCGAGCATCAGAGCGGCCGTCCTCATATCCACTTTTTCTCTTCGGGAGATATTGAGCACCTCTGCAAAGCTTCGCCTCAAAATTCGTGTCAGTCGCTCTGAGATCTCCTCCTCACTCCATAATAACTCCTGGAGGTTCTGAACCCATTCGAAATAGGAGACAGTTACACCCCCTGCGTTTGCCAGAATATCAGGGACGACAAAAATACCTCGATCACGGAGAATCTCATCTGCTTCCGGTGTTGTGGGACCATTGGCACCCTCAGCAATAATCTTGGCTTTGATCTTCGAGGCGTTCTTATGGGTGATCTGGTTCTCTAAGGCACAAGGAACAAGGATGTCGCAGTCGAGCTCCAATAACTCCTCATTCGTAATTTCTTCTCCAACTTTTGCCTCTGGAGTGAGGATGCAGGAATATCTCTTTTTACAATCGAGAACTGCAGAGACATTCAATCCATTCTCATTATAGATGCCACCTTTTGAATCACTGATTGCAATCACTTTTGCTCCCGCCCTTTCAAGGTATTGAGCAGCAATACCACCCACATTCCCACATCCCTGGACGGCCACGCGAGCTCCTTCCATTGGCATATTTAACTGGCGGGTTGCTTCAAGGGCTGTGATAAAGACGCCTTTTCCAGTGGCCTCAAACCTTCCAAGCGATCCTCCAAGTTCTAACGGTTTCCCTGTGACGACACCATGAACAGAATATCCTTTTAATATGCTATAAGTGTCCATAATCCACGCCATGACCTGAGGATTCGTATAAACATCTGGGGCGGGAATATCTTGATCAGGACCGATCATCATGGCGATCTCCCATGTGAAGCGCCTGGTCATGTTCTCAAGCTCTCTCAGAGACATCCTTTTCGGATCACACTGAACACCACCCTTTGCCCCACCGAAGGGAATATTCACGACAGCAGCCTTCCAGGTCATCCACATCGCCAAGGCCCTGACTTCGTCCAGATCGACATCGGGATGGTAGCGTATCCCTCCCTTTCCCGGGCCTCTCGTCATATTGTGCTGGACTCTATAACCAGTAAAAATCTTCATGCTTCCATCATCCATCTTGACAGGGAAATGGACAATCAGTTCCCGCTTCGTCTGTTTAATCTTTTCACAGATTCCAGGATCCAAGTTCAAACGCTCAGCCGCAATCTCTACTTGTTTCATTGCTACATCCAGCGGATTTATTTTAATTTTTTCAGTTGCCATTAGATCACCTCCATTTTTCTCTACAAAAGACCCATCTCTTTTTCCTCTTCAGTCATACACTCATCTAAAATTTTGATGGCTTCGTCAATCTCCTCCTTTCGGATAATGAGAGGGGGTGCAAATTCAAGGGCTTGTCCCATCGTTTTAATAATCAGTCCCTTCCTCTTCGCACGCTCGATGATATTGATGATCCGATTGAGAGGGAAGGGCGCTTTATTCTTCTTGTCCATCGTAAAATCAACAGCCGTCCACAATCCCGTGCCTCTGGCTTCACCTACTATTGGATGAGATTCGAGAGATTTCAGACCCTCTAAAAAATGGATTCCCATTTTGTGCGAGTTTTCGATTAAATTTTCTTTTTGTATGATTTCGATATTCTTCAGGGCAGCCGCACAGGAAACCGGGTGATTCGCATAGGTATGGAGATGCTGAAAAATTTCTATAGGCCCCATCACCTCATCTGTACATCCCACCCCTCCCAGAGGCACATAGCCACTTGAAATGCCCTTCGCCATGGTGATCATGTCGGGTTGAATATCGAAATGTTCAATGCCGAACCATTTACCCGTTCTCCCAAACCCACAGATGACCTCGTCAATAATGAGGAGGATTCCATAACGGTCGCAAATGGCACGAACTATTTTCCAATATTCTTCAGGAGGTGCATATGCTCCAAACCCTTGTTGGATGGGTTCTCCAATAAAGGCTGAAATTTGCTTCGGATCTTCAAACTGGATGATGCGCTCAATATCTTTTGCACACAGTAGATCGCAATTGGGATACGAAAGATGAAAGGGGCACCGATAACAGTAGGGCGACTCTACAAAAATGGTTCCAGGGGCAAGCGGTTCCATGATCTGCCGCATGAGAAGAACTGTCCCAAGTAAATTCAACGCCCCACTGGTAACACCGTGGTAAGCCCCTCGCCTGGAGATGATTTTATAACGGCTCCGATCTCCCCTGTAGTAATGATAATGTCTGGCCAATTTGATTGCCGATTCCACGGCTTCAGAACCATCGCATACGAAGAAAAATTTATTAATTCTGCCGGGGGCGATCTCCGACAACACATTTGCCAGTTTCATAGCTGGCACATTCGTAAACTGCATCGGCGTAAAATAAGAGAGTTCACAAAGCTGATCATAGACTGCTTGTGCAATTTCTTTACGCCCGTAACCCACATGGACTGGTCGTGTCACTCCCGCGACAAGATCGATGTAGCTCTTTCCGTCTTGATCAAAGATGCAGACCCCTTCTCCTTTTGTGATCACCGTGATTCCTTCTTTTATTTGATCCTTAGGGGTCCTCGCCAAGATGAGATGAGACTGGTGATTCATCCTAATTATATCTACCATCCTTTACGCTCCTTGTTTTAAGTGCATGCCAAAATCATTAAAATCACTCGAACCCTTGACCCCCTGCCTACCGGCAGGCAGGCTTGAACCCATGAACCCTTAAGTCAATTCATCCTCCGCCAAGCATTCCGGGCTCGTTAGGGATCTCGAGCCGAATGAGGATGCTGTAACCTGGCCTGGGTGTCTTGATCATCTGCCTTCCCTAAAAAGATTTGATTTCAAAAAATTATGGATAAATTCCTCTTAACTTAGTGGCTTCGACCACCCTACCAATCCCGAGCATCAAAGCTGCGGTCCTCATATCCACTTTCTCCCTCTTGGAGATGTTAAGCACCTCTGCAAAGGCTCGCCTTAAAATTCGTGTCAATCGTTCTGATATCTCCTCCTCACTCCAGAGTAATTCCTGGAGGTTCTGAACCCATTCAAAATAGGAGACCGTGACCCCTCCGGCATTGGCCAGGATATCCGGGACAACAAAGGTACTACGATCATAGAGAATCTCATCCGCCTCCGGCGTTGTCGGCCCATTGGCACCTTCAGCAATAATCTTAGCTTTGATCTTAGAAGCATTCTTATGGGTGATCTGATTTTCTAAGGCCGAGGGACCCAGGATGTCACAGTCAAGCTCCAATAGTTCTTCGTTGGTAATTTCCTCCCCACCCCTGGTCTCTGGATTGATGAGACAGGAATATCTCTTCTTACAATCCAAAACTTCTGAAACATTCAATCCATTCTCATTATACATTCCACCCTTCGAATCACTGATCGCAATCACCTTGGCCTCCGCCTTATCAAAATATTGAGCTGCAATCCCTCCCACATTGCCACATCCCTGGACGGCTATACGAGACCCTTCGATTGAGATATTGAGATGACGAGATGCCTCCTGAGCTGTGATAAAAACGTCCTTCCCAGTGGCTTCAAACCTCCCCAATGATCCTCCAAGCTCTAACGGTTTCCCTGTGACGACACTATGGACAGAATATCCCTTTAATATGCTATAAGTGTCCATAATCCACGCCATGACCTGAGGATTGGTATAAACATCTGGGGCGGGAATATCTTGATCAGGACCAATCATCATGGCGATCTCCCATGTGAAGCGCCTGGTCAGATTCTCCAGTTCCTGCATCGACATGCTCTTCGGATCGCATTGGACACCTCCTTTTGCGCCTCCAAAAGGAATATTGACCACAGCACACTTCCAGGTCATCCACATGGCCAGGGCCCTCACTTCATCTAAGTCCACATCCGGATGGTATCGAATTCCTCCCTTCCCAGGACCCCTTGTCACATTGTGTTGCACTCTGTACCCTGTGAATATTTTAACCCTTCCGTCATCCATTTTAACGGGAAAATGGACGATCAATTCCCGCTTTGTCTGTTTGGTCTTCTCAACAAGACCCGGATCCAACTTCAATTTCTCTGCAGCAATATCCACCTGCTCCATTGCCACGTCCAATGGATTGATCTTAGTCTCTTTCATCTCCATCATTAACCTCCATTTATGATAATCTGAATTCCATCTCTTTTCCTTGTTTGGCAATACATTTACGAAAAATCTTGATGTCTTCCCACATCTGTTCATAGGCCGCCAGAGGCATTTCTTTAAGGCCGTAGCCCACTTGGACGGGTCGGGTCACACCTGCCACAAGATCGAGGTAACTTCTCCCATCCTGATCAAAAACCCGGATCCCCTCTCCTTTTGTGATTACCGTGATCCCTTCGTTCAGTTGATCCCTATGAGCGCTTGCCAAGATGAGATGGGATACATTATCCATTCTTGCTCTATATTCCATTTTCCGCCCCTTTAAGAGAGGATATCAAGAGGATTTTTCAAGATTTCATGGCTATCTTAAATTAAAAGCAAAAAATAATTTGATATAAAATTTGGGTAAGGCAAGGCTTTAGCCTTGCAATTAGCAGGACTAAAGGCCTGCCCTACGAAAATGATGTTATCAAATTTAATGCTTTTAGTTTAGATCTCCTTCTTTACAATTTATGTGGAGCTCCACATAAATTGTGGATAAAAGTTTCGAAGCAAGGCTTCGGAAGCTGGAAGGAGCGACTACGCTGGATCGGAAGCGAAAAATAAGAAATTAGTCATGGATGACCCCGTACTACTACCTTTGGCACCGGTGGAGCAACTGCAAGAAGATTTTTTGGTAGAGCAGCTAGGGCCGATGCTCATTAACATAAGCCAAGATAGAGCGACTCGGGGCAGTAATTCCCAGATGTTTGAGCTTCCCCTCACAGCTTCGAAGGCCGCCGGTGATCTCGCGGAGAGAACGGGCGCGGCCCAGTTGGCAGAAGAGCATGGCCACAAACTGGCTCCAACAGGTAAATCCTCTGGCATGTCGTTCGGCTCGAATTTCTTTCACGGCTTGTTGGAACTCGATTCGAGAAAAGAGTTGTAAGAGTTGGCAAATATGTTACAGAATCGATTCATAAGCGGCCTTCCCTTAAGTGTGAGATTGGTTTGGCAGACTCAATCTATCACATAATTAAAAGAAAGGCCTGTTTTTTAAAACCTAATTTGGACAGGACTGTAAAAAAATACAAAGCTTCCACATCTAACAATACATCTATATTTATTCGCCAATTCCAAATAACTTAGCAACGTTTTTCCCAAGCCATTTTTCTTTGACTTCCTCTTTAAGAGGCAGTGCCCGTAATTCTTCGATATTTCTCTTAAATGGAAGATTAGGCCACCCTGTGCCATAGATTATTTTATCTTGCAAGATCGAGTTTCCAAACTGCAGGAGCATTTCATAGCCTGTATTCGGCATACCTAAATATTTCATACGTACGACAGAGGTGGCTATATATACATTTGGATGGCGCCAGGCTACCCCTATCAATTCCCCGACCCAGGGCCATCCCGGTGTCGACATAACCATCTTCAATTCCGGAAAATCCACTGCAACATAATCATGATAAAGAGGCCTACAAAGATCTATTCTAACATTCCTAAAGAAATGCATTGATGACTCTATGCTAACAGGGATATCTAATTCCACACATTTTTCGTAAAAGGGATAGTATCTCCTATCATGCGGGTAAAGATCATATTCAAAAGGCCAAAATTGAACCCCCACTAAACCTAATTCTTTAACAGCATACTCCAACTCTTCTACTGCAGCGTGCCCTTTGAAAGGATCAACTCCTGCCATTCCAATCAATCTATCAGGATACGCCTTGACTAGCTCTGCGCAGGCCTCATTAGTAATTTTTAACCCAAGCGTAGTTTCTACATCCCGGGCCTTTACAAATATCTTAGAGATCCCTGCTTCATCCAATTCCTTCAAAAACTTCTCAAAATTATCAATATATTCATCGTATATCTTTCCTGATTCCCCATATACCTTATCGTAATCCTTCCTGTATGCAATTCCTTGCCCCCCGCTCCGCTTAGGCAGGAAAGATTTGACTGGCGGGTACACTGCATAGTCTATTATCATTTTGACTACCTCCTCTCTATGTTTATAAATAGCTTCTTAAAAACTACAATTCTAAAGATTAATTCACTTACGACTAAAAACTCCTTATAACTTCATATAGTTAAGGATTTCCTGATTAAGAGATTTAATCTTATACAAAAATATATACAATCGATAACCCACGGTATGAAAATGCGAAAGAAAAACATTAAGTCTCAACCTTTTTTCTAAAAAAAGAGGCTAGAAAAAAAGCCGTGATAGATAAGCAGATTAGAATAGAAGATATTGCTGCCAAGGTTGGAGTCAATTCCAATCTGATATCCTCCCAAATTCGAACCGGTAATGTCCTTTTCGTTCCGCATAGAAACATTGCAATTACAAGTTCGTCGAATGAAATTATGAAAGACAAAAGTGCCCCTGCTAGAAGCCCCGGTCTTATCAGAGGTAAAATAATTGTAAGAAACGTTGTTAATCGATTAGCACCAAGTATTTGAGCGGCTCTCTCCAAATTTATATCAAGCCCTCGCAAAACCGAAGATGTGTTAAGAATTATAAAAGGCGTAACAATTACTATATGTGCCAAAGTCATTCCCCAGATGCTTCCGACTAAACGCATATCAGCATACATTTTATAAAGAGCAATGGAAATGATAATGTGAGAAATGATCATTGGGGAGATGATAAACGATGTAATAATATTTTTGCCTTTGAACTCACTCCTAACAAGAGCAAAAGAAGCTGGGACACCCAAAAGGATGGAAAAAAGCACAGTTAGTATTGCAACCTGTAAGCTATAAATTATACCATAGAAATACGTTATATCTTTCGATAACTCTACATACCATTTTAACGAAAGATTTGGTGGTGGAAACTGCAAATAGCTTGCAGAACTGAAAGAAATAGGAATCACAATAAAAATGGGCACCGCGAGAAAAAGAAAAACGAGGGTACAAAACATATATAAAAGATATCTGTAATATTTTGTATTCATTATGTATAACTTAATACTGCTAAATTTGTTTAATAATCCTATCTAGGCCAAATAATTTATTAAATAAACCTAAGGTCACGAGAGTAAACGTTAAAAGCAATAGTGAGAGGGCGGCAGCAAAACTCCAGTTCAATAATACATCTACTTGTTCAGCTATTAATACCGCGATCATTATCTCTTTTCTACCGCCTAACAGAGAGGGAGTAATAAAAAAACCCGTTGAAAGAAGAAAAACCAAAATCCCACCAGTTAGTACCCCAGGCAGACTTAGGGGAAAAAATATTTTCCTAAAGACTGCGGCCGGAGAAGCTCCAAGAATTTCTCCAGCTTTCAGTAAATTTCTGTCAATTTTGCTCATAACACTATATAAAGGCAGTATCATAAAAGGTAGCATAATTTGAATCATCCCCATATAGACAGCGGGTTCGTTATATAGGAGTTTCATGGGAGATGATATTATACCTAAACTCATTAGTATGCTATTAAACAAGCCAGTCCTGCCTAACATTACCATCCATCCATAAGTTCTCACAAGGATACTGACCCAAAACGGTATTAGAACTACTATAAGCAATAAATCTCGAGTCCGATCTTTTACATCGTAAAATAGATATGCCACAGGATACCCCATAATTACACAAGCTGCTGTTACCACTAGAGATATTTTAATTGTTTTTATCAAGACTCTGAAGTAGAGTGGGACAGTAAAAATCCTATAAATATGCTCTATAGTGAATCCATCTTCATAAATACTGCTTAACAGAATCTTTGCTATAGGAAATAGATAGAAACCAGTTAAAAAAAGCAATAATGGGAATAGTAAAAAAATCTCTTTGTTTGGTATATATTTAGCCCATCCTGTGATCTTGCTCATGGTCTTGTCTTCTGTGTATTTAACAGATTTTTTTAAAATTTTCAGATCAAAATTCCCAACCCAAATGAGGTCTTGGCCGGATCTACACTACTTTTTTAGATTGAATAGTAGCGCTCCGATCAGAAAGTTTTTTTGTAACACTTTAGACCTTAGAGAAAATAAAAAGGGGAAAATGGTCTCTTTGGCAGTGACGCTATTTTTGGATAACAGGTCGCTAATGTGCTAGATTCCATTTCCCCCTTTTCTCTTTGAGCTTTTTCCTAAACAAGGTGTATTTTGACCTTATTTGAGCTTCCACGATTGCCACATTTCCGTGACTTTATCTGCGTTCATTAGCCACCATTTCGCATCCTGCACAACTTGTACTTTCGCATTCTCTGGATAGGTACATAGGCTTTTAGCAATATCAGGATCAAGGTATTCGCCTAATCTTTTGTTAAATCCTGTGTAGCCAGTGAGCTTTGCGGCAATAGCTTGGCCCTCTGCCCTAGCCATATATTTTAACATCAGCATTGCATTTTTTTTATGTTTAGCTCCTTTCGGGATCCCGTACCGGGATACTTTCAGAAGTCCCTGGTTCCACTCTATTTCTACCGGAGCCCCCTCACTCTTAATTGTTGCAATCCGGCCATTCCATGAGGTAGCAAATTCTACCTCACCGTCCGATAAAAGCTGCGCTGGCTGAGCACCCACAGTCCACCAAACAGTGATGTAAGGCTTGATTCTGTCTAGGCTTCTAAAAGCCCTTTCGATGTCAAGTGGATATAGTTTTTCCCCGGGGACTCCATCGGCCATTAACGCGAATTCCAGATTGTCATCTGGATGATTTCGAAGAGATCGGCCACCTGGAAATCTTTTTACATCCCAAAACTCTGCCCAGGTCCTGGGATGGTTCTTTATGCTGTATTTTACCGTTCTGTACCCCAGGATGGTCGAGTAGGCCGACCCTGGGTAAGCCCATTTCAACCGGTGTTGTTCGGGTATCTCATTATTCGGATCAATGACACTCCAATCCAGTGGTTCGAGGAGGCCATCCCTCACAGCCCTTTCATAATCCCGCATAGGTAATTCTGTTATATCCCATTCTACGTTTCCAGACTCTACCATCATCTTTAGTTTTGCAAAATTTGCAGGTGCGCTATAGATAACTTTAATCCCGGTGTCCCTTTCGTAGAAAGTAAAATATGCTGCCTGCTGCGCTTTCTGTAACATTCCCCCAGAGGAGTTGAAATATATAACCTTTTCTTCCTCTGTAGCCTGTATGTTCTTGGCAAAACAAAGACATGCAGACACAAAAATCCCTACCATAGTGATAATCGATAAAAACTTATACGTTTTCATGATATTCCCTCCTTTCTTTGATTTGGGCCCAACTATAGGGCCTGGTTAAATTTATACGTGAATAATATTCACTTACCTTATAATGCTAATAAAGACACCTACTTCTCGTTTGGCGGACTTAAATACCTAAATATAATTGGGAGACCCAATAGTCCAAGAAATTCTTGCTATTTGGCCAATACTTTTTTAGCATCTCGTGGATTGAAAGCAAAGCTCACAACGGATTCCTTTTTATAATTATCTACCCCGAAGCGATTCATTTGTTTCAATATTATCTGCTTGGTCTCGGTGATTCTAATTATATACTTCGTGATTTCCCCAAGATAGATTACTTCTTGAATAACGCCAGACATAGTGGAGAGTGCCGGTTGTGCATCTTTGGTGAAAAAAAACTTCTCTGGTCTTATTGCAATAGTTAATTTATCTCCGATACGTGTATCTGTTGGCAATTCGACTTTGAGCTTATTTTCTGATTTTGTTAAAAAGATGCTGGTATCACCTTCCCTGTCTATGATTTCTCCTTCTAAAAAGTTTGTTTCTCCTACAAAATTTGCTATGAAACTGTTAACCGGTCTTTCGTATAGCTCACGAGGATCTCCTATCTGTTCGATTCTTCCTTCGTTCATAACGGCAATTCTGTCTGACATCGTTAATGCTTCTTCTTGGTCATGAGTTACATAAACTGCTGTAATCTTGAAGTATTCCTGAATTTTTTTTATTTCATATTGCATATTTTCTCGTAATTTCTTATCTAAAGAACCCAAAGGCTCATCCATTAATAGGACCGACGGTTGATACACAATTGCTCGGGCCAAGGCCACACGCTGTTGTTGTCCACCACTGAGTTCATTTACCTTTCTATTTTCATAACGAGACAGCTTAATTAGTGCGAGCGCTTCTTCAACTTTTCTATTAATTTCTTGTTTGTCTAGCTTTCTTCTTTTCAAAGGAAAAGCGATATTTTCAGCCACTGTCATATGGGGAAACAATGCATAGTTTTGGAATACCATTCCCATATCCCTTTTGTAAGGTGGCTTTGTTCCCATTTCTTCCCCATTGATTAAAATTTCCCCGGATGTAGGAAATATAAAGCCTGCTAATAAATTGAGAGTGGTAGTTTTACCGGACCCGCTAGGACCCAGGAAAGTTAAGAATTCCCCAGCAGAAATATTAATGGAAATATCATTGATTACCAGTATGTTTCCAAATTTCTTATAGAGATTTCTTAATTCAATCTCCGCACCTGCTATTTTACCGTCTAGATTATTGCTGAGGGATTCCATTTCTTCTCCCTTCCCATTCTGCCGTATTGTCAAAATATTTTTACTTATGATGCTCAATTCCTTTTCATTTTCAGGTTCTTATTTAAGACGGACTTCCCTCCCCCCACTGAAGTAGATGTTTTTGAGGTTTT
>Ga0315312_1000442_pt1 | contig 49197 bp, 49 predicted proteins | sample TDP7_MG_FD_203629 | JGI IMG/M metagenome (GOLD analysis project Ga0315312, IMG submission 203629) | Freshwater sediment microbial communities from Lake Towuti, South Sulawesi, Indonesia - TDP7 | ecosystem: Environmental > Aquatic > Freshwater > Lake > Sediment | place: Indonesia: South Sulawesi... | reverse complement strand
ATTCAAGGAGAAGCAGAATGAACGAGAATTCAATTGGACCTTGCGGATTATATTGTGGATGGTGCCCATTCTACGTTGTGGGAAGTAAAGAGTTCACATGTAAGGGTTGTTGGAATAGAGAAAAATGTGAGATTAGAGATTGTGCAAAAAGTAAAGGTTTAAAACTTTGCACCTTCTGCGAAGATTTTCCATGCCAAAAACTCTACAAAATGTATGGACAGATGGATAAGTTTTTCAACGATATTAAAGAAGCTTTTCCAAAAGGAGTTGAGAGAAGTTGAGCCAAAGCGTGCAAATAAGCTATTGTGGAGTCTGCTGTAGCCATTGTGGCATGCAAACATGTATTCCCAAGACAGCGGAAGAGCTAAAACGATTCATTTATGCCTACAGATACGGGGAATGGATAAGACATGTCACGCAAGACTTTGAATTCGAAAACTTCATGAAGGGATTAAACTGGTTTGCAAAAGCAAGCTGGCTATGAAAACTGGTTAAAAGAACAAGAAAAGAAGTCAAAAGCGAATTTTGATAACATCTGGTTTCTCGAAAAGAGAAAGTGAAAATACTTAAATTTTGAGAGAGACTGAACACAGTAACGAATAGGAGGAGCCCTCTTTGAACAGTCTTAGAGAAAGATTACGAATTAAAGAAGACAATTTGAAGGAAATTAACGATTTTCTTTTGAGAAAAGACAACCCTCTCACGAATGGCCTATTCAAAATTATTGAAAAATATGGCGGTGTTGAAGATATCAACCGTAAAGCCAAGGAAGCCCGCAAACTCGAAAACTTCATGAAACGACTTGAAAAGAAAAAATCTCCCTATGTGAAAGACCTTGAATGGCTTATCACGCAACGCGATAGGGAAGCCTTCATCAGCATACCAAATTACCGTAGGAAAATTCTGGGGAAGAAAACTGATTCCATGAAGTTTGACGAGTCTTTTGCTGTCACGTTGGAAATAAGTGCCTTCAACTTTTTTCCATGGCTTATAGAAGAAGCAAAACGAGCGATTGCGCAGCAAGACCTTATGCCAGCCCGCTACATCCGCGTCCGCAGCATGAGAGAACAAGTCGAAGATGATGACGTTCTCGCGTTTGCAGCGGCAATGCAGATCATAGGGGCTTCTTACGTGCAAACATTAGACACCAAAGGAACAATGCCTGGATCAGACGGGAAACCCATCAACATTCATTTAGGAGGACCAGAAACAATAACGGGTTATTTCGGAGGAGTAGGAGAGCCAAATGAGTATGCATTAAAGTGGGTTGACGAGTTTCTGCAATATTATACTGAATGTGGTCTTCCGCAAGTTTTAAACACAAATTCGGGAACAGTCTTGCTAGGATATTTACTGCACAAGATTGGAATCGACATAGAGTTTAAAATTTCAGTATTTTTGGGCAATGATAATCCCTACTCAATCTTTTGGACTCTGATGACGGCAAAACTCTTCAGCAGAGAGAATGGCACAACCCCGCTCATAGGGTTTAATCTCTCCAACTCCGTCAACAATGAGACGATCGAACTTTCAGCCTACATAAGAAAAGCTTTCGGCTTTGAGGACATTGTTCGTATCGAACACCACATCACAGAAGCCTACAAAAGCATAGTTAGACAGCCATACGACCGACTGAACGAGCTTTTAGACATAGCTGACCGTGTCAAAAACATAGGCGCAAAACACGAAGGCGGGGTTCCAGAAGTTGATAAAAACCGTGAACACCCATCAGATATTCTAGACTATTTTGTGCCCAAGAAAGACATTATTGAGAAGGAACTAATGCCCAAGCTTCTCGGCAACTACATGGACAAACATGATGCGGTAAATAGAACAGCACAAGCTCTCACGGAAAGAGGCTTAACGGTTATTGCAGCCCAAAACTTGCACAAAAAATAAAAGGGGAAGAAACACTACCAACTTTCTCTGGGTTTTCGCATAACAAGGTAAAGCGTTGTAGCTACGAAGAAAACTGTTGTTACCGCTAGGATGCCTGCTGCCATTCTTGTGTTACCAAGTTCATTCAGGCTTCCTTGGAGTGCTGTATAGTTCTGCTGAAGCTCCCAAAAAGTCTCGTTGAGCTGGATAAACAGAATTTGTAGATTTTTAAGCTGGTTTTCGATTGTTTTAAGGTAAACATTTTCAACATGAGTCATAGTAAAACCAAGGGTAATGTTGTATGGCAATAATAAGCTTCCACCTCCTACAGAGTAGGTTGCGTTGTATGTTAAAGTGATTTCTCCGTAAGTTGTGCCCCAAACTTGCTGAGGCACGGGAAAAGTACAGTTATATTGTCTTGGAGATTCGTCAAAACGACTTGGAAAATCTGGGTCGGTCACATTAGCCATCAGGACTTTGTATGTTCCATTCACGAAGCCGAATATACTTAGGTTGAAGTATTCCATGTAAATGCTAGTTTGTTGCTTCAGACTTAACATAAGTGTAATATTTTGGTTTGGCTGGGTCTCTGCTGTAGCATTGACTTGAATAATTATTCCAGGAATTTTAGAGTCGAGGAACGTTTTCATACTTTTTGTCGAGTCTTGAGCGTTTATGCAGCGGATTGATGCGAACGCAAGAGTAACAAGAATGAATATTAAGCATATTCTTTTGAAGTTGTTCATTTTTTCACCTTCAAATTAAAAGCTATTGACAGAGTTTTCTCATAGTTTATTTAATACTTTCTATTACTTCCTTTGCTGCTTAGCGGTTTTTCAAAAAGGTTTTTTAAATTTTATGTTTAGCATCGGCTATTTTATTGATCTGATGAAGCGTTGGTATATATATATGAAGTAAATAAGGGCAAAAACTGTTAAAAGTATTTCAAATATTAGGATGGTTGGGTTGTTTTCCACCGCCATGAAGTATCCGTGTTGAAGTATGTCTGTGAAAACTAGGATTTGGAGGAATATGGCTCCGCCTAGGCAGCTTAAGCCTAGACTGTGTAGAAGCACTCGTATTCGGCGGTCAAGCTTTGTGTTGGCTTTCATTTGTTATCGTGAATATCAAGAGTCTATACTTCAACTTATACATTATGAATCCCCACACACGACAAAACCTAATAATTCACCCTAAATATCAAACGTTAAATTTTACAATAAAGGCACTAAACTCGTAAAACTTCTATGCTTTCCTGCTCTAAAGGACAGTTTTCCATATCCCTTTCCGTCTCGAAACTTCATGACAGATGCATTCAGACAGAAAGACACTTGGATTCTCGCGCATGCACTTTGCCGACCATTAACATTGCTCCGCCTATTAGGCTCAACACAAGCCAATATGACCCTATAAATGGATAGTAATGAAGTATGGGAACCGTACTGCCGGCTCTAGGCAGAAGCAGAAACAAGAAGCTTGCAGGAAATGAAAGTGATGGAATCAACACCAAATACCGACCAACTTTGTACCCTCTATATGCCAACAGAGCGCCAGAGATTACGAGAAACCCAAGTCCAGCTCCAACAGCATACCAGACAACCAAATATTCTAATATTACGCCAACCGACCCAGAGGTAACCTCAACAAAAACCATGCTAAAATCAAGAATGGAAAGAACACCACCTAAGACACCTAAACCAATCCCTATAAGAACACGGTAGCTATCCATTTTTAAGCCCTATTAATCTAGCATACTATTATTTAGTCATATAACTATTTCGAAAAAAGAGATTGTATGGTTTTTTCTTATAAGCCATGGCTGTGCCCCGTGCGCCGAAGTGAAGAAATTCTTTAAGGTACAGTCAAAAAGGAGTGAAAAAGCGACGTTCTTGAACTATGAAGAGTAGAGTTACACGTTATTAACTAGTTTCTTTATGGCTTCTTTTATAGTTGAGACAGACTTTTCAAGGCGTTTCCTTGTTTCAGGCATCAATTCGAGCTCCAAAATTCTTTCAATACCATTCCTTCCGAGAATCACTGGCACACCGATTGAAACGTCTGAAAATCCGTATTCGCCTTGTAGATACGTGGATACGCCCGTTACTCTGTTTCTGCCTCTGAGAATGGCATCCGCCATAATTCCGATGACTGCTGCTGGCGCGTAAGTTGTTGAACCCTTCAGTCTAATGACGTCAGAACCAGAAGTTATGGTCAAATTAACTATTTTGTCAATTTGTTTTTTTCTAAGCAGACATGTTATTGGTATTCCTGAAACAGAAGCATATTCAACAAGAGGAACCATGGAATCACCGTGTTCACCTACAACTAAGGCGCGCACATCCTCTCTCGAAACATTCAGTTCCAGCGCAATGTAAGATCTGAAACGTAAAGCATCTAGGATGTTGCCCATTCCAAAAACACGGTTTCTCTCGAAGCCAGATTCCGTATAAGCTATGTATGTCATGATGTCAACTGGGTTTGTCACAAGCATAAGCTTGCATTCAGGAGCGTACCGCACCACTTCCTTCACTACAGATTTAACTATTTTTGCATTTTTGTTCGCAAGGTCAATTCTTGTCATTCCAGGTTTTCTCGCTTCTCCTGCAGTTACTATTACGATTTCTGAGCCTTCTATTTCGCTGAAATCGCTTGTTCCTCTGATTTTTCCATCAAACTCTATTGCAGGCGCAGTTTGCATCATATCAAGCGCTTCGCCCTTGGCCAAATTTTCGGCAATGTCTATTAGAACAACATCGCTGATTCTATACCTTAAAATGTTGAATGCTGCAGCACTTCCTACTTTTCCCGCACCGATTATGGAGATCATAGCATTTGAAGATTAAGCTGCTTTAATTAAATAATATTTATGCCTTAATTCCTTCTGCAATTCTAGCGCGCATATACCAATAAAAACAAGAATATGGAAAGAAGCGCTAAACCATTCCCTATTCATTTCCAGTCGAAACCACTATCATACAAACAATTCTTAGCATTTACCGAAAATTGTTTTTTGGGCACTAGAAATTCAAAATTAGTAAAATATACATGAATTCATAGAACTGCGGAAAATAAAAGACCGACTTTGCATCCTTCAATCGTAGGCTAAAATGGATCTGCACTTTCTTTCCTTAAATATGAGCAGTGATTTACAAACGTAAAAGATTTTCGAAGTTTTGTTTGATGATTGTCCAAAAATAGTAGATAAACTTATCTTCTAGAAGATACGTATATATAAACTTGGATGGATAAGTATGAGTTACCCTTTTCCATCCAAGAGGAGAGAGAACTTGATCATTTCCGTGGCCATTCTTAAAGTTGCAAGGCATGGTGTAAGCACGACAGGTTTGATTAGGCAGGTTTCTATGAGTTACGCGCAATTCAAGAAGTATATCACCTTCTTGAAAGCTTATGGCTTTATCGAGGAAAATGACACGTTTTACAAGACCACAGAAAAAGGAGTGAAGTTAGTAGAGGAATTTGAATCTTCACCATTAATACGGACTGTGCTTAACGTCTAAAGTTCCAAAGAGCACAACTCAATTCCCCCTTTTTTACCCTTAAAAATTTAACTCTAGCATTGCCTTTAGGGTTACCCAAGGACCCTCATCTGAAAGATTTGCTTTAGAGGTTATATTCTTTGTTTTTCTCCGTAAGTATGGTTTGGCTTTTTAGGTTTCGCATGAACTTGGCGAATAATTCTGCATTTTCCGTGTGAATTGGAAATGTCTTTGTGGCATTGATTTCCTTAAGGATGGCTTTCAGTTCCAGTGGCATTATATGTCCAGAAACATGCACATGATACTGCGGCAAGCCATAATGCCCAAGCCAATTAACAAGTCTTTCAAAATCAATCTCCATCTCTTCATTGAATGGTTCAGAAGCAGATAAAACATAACAACTGCCCGCCTCAGGCTTTATTTCCACAAGCTCCTCTAAATCGTAAAAGGACATGGCAAGAACGGCTTTACACTGCTGCTTCGAAACTTCGAATACGTCAACGATTTTATCTGGGTATTTTTCCATGACTTGGCTCTCCCACTTGTCATACTTCTTTTTCGACTTTCGAAAAATCAAAACGTGCTCATCATTCAAGTCTGGAATACTTAAGCCCTTATCCATACGTAAAGCGTTCAGCAAATAGGCTTGTTTAAGTGAAACAGCAAGACACCGCCCATTCTTCTTGGCAATTCGATAGAATGAATTGAACCTGTCAACATCCGTATAGGCAAAATCAGCCAGCACAATACCATCTGCCTGCCCGACAATGCTATTTAATTTGTTTTCAATTTCACCTTCCGAAGAAACAGATGCGCCAGTCATGTTCGTAGCTTCAGTAACAACAACCACAGGCTCGGCTTCTTTGGCTTTATCAACAAAATCAGATGTCATTTCAGGTTTTGCCCCGTGAGCCCTAAAATCTCCAGTATAGACAACAGCACCATTAGTGGTGTGGATAATGAAGCCGTAGGCGCCTGGAACAGAATGGTCAACGTGAACTGGCTCAATTTCCAAATCGTCGATAGCAATCTTGTCTCCTGTTCTGAAAGGCTTAAAAGTTACATTTTCAACGTTGAACTCAAAATCGGCTCTACGCATTTCACTTAACGCTTGCAAAACGATCTTTGTTGTTTCGCCGCAGTATACGGGGATTTCACGGTTTATGAAAGATATGTAGGCAGAATGGTCCATGTGTGCATGAGAAATAAAAACAGCGTCGATTTCTGGAGCTTTTTCATCAATGTAGATGCCTTCAATTTTTGGAAGAATCCCAAGCTCTTGTAAACTTTTTTCGCTTTTTGGTGAAAGAAAAGGTGGAGAATAATACTGCTTCTTCAAAGCGAAGGACATGCCAAAATCAAAGAAAACTTTGACGTCTCCGTCTTGAAGTAGGATTTTGTTTCCGCCAATTTCGTTTACTCCACCATAGAAGGTTAGAGTTGTTTTCTGCTTAACCATTCCCTATTCCTTCAATCTACCAGCTTTTCTACAGATGTTGGAAATAACAAAAATTATGTGTGGAAATGTGAATACACTGAAAACTTTTGTGTATTTCGGATTTCCAGCCTCCTTAACAATTTCAACGTTTCCTCCAGCCTTCAGATAACCCTCAATAAAAGCCTTTGCAATAACCTCGGCTGACCGAACACCAACAAATGGTGAAACGTAGTGCCCAGCATAATACAAAAACTCCGCAACATCCCAAACTTTGTCACCATTCCGGGAAGCTTGCTCAAAATCCAGCAAGCAAATTTCACCGTTTTTCCCAATCATAATGTTTTCTGGTTTTGTGTCGCCCAAAGCGATGCTGAGAGCATGTACCTCAGCAAATTTTTCACCCACCCTCCTTATGATGCTTAAGTCATTCTCCATTCCGCCAGTAGTTTTCGAATCCATGATTCTTCTTATTACTTTTTCAATGCTTTCGCCTTCTACATAATCCATGAAAACTAAACGTTCAGCATGATTTACATATAGAAGCTTTGGAACTGCAATACCTTTCGAGTTCAAAAGTTGGTTTATCGCACATTCTCTTTCAAGCCTTGAACGCCCCAAAACAGCAAAAGTTCTGGTACCAACAGTCCATAATGTAAGCGGAAACCATTTGAAACTTGACCAGTCTTTAAACCTTTTAACAACAATCCTTCTTTCTTCGTCATTTATGAAGGCTTTAATTAAAAAAGCATCATTTAAAACGCCGCCAATTTTCTCAATACTAACTTCTGCATCCTTGTCCGCAGAAAGCACCTTCCTTGCAAAGGCTTCAATATCAACTCTACTCGCTAATGGAACAAGCCCGCTAGAGGTAGGAACATATAAATACCGTTGAGGATCCTCAATTTGATGGATAATTTTCGAGTTTTCCTCAGTTACCCGCTGAAGCTTAAGAAATACCTCTTTATTCTCTGAAAGAAGACTCAGAATTTTGGGAAAAATGCCAAGCAAAGACGTGAATAAGGCCTTCTGCGCGGGTTTAAAGAGATTTATGAACCGAGCTTTTCGGCTTCTGGTTTTATCTATAAAATCTCTGGAGATTTTCACGTAACCTTTTGAAAAATTAACTAGTTTTTCTTCTTCTAACTCTTTCAAAGCCTCTAAATATCCACGAAGAGTATTTTTTATGTTTTCCTTTTTAACATTTTCCCGCATAAAATTCAGCAAATTGTATATCATTGGTGGAAAAAGTCGGGTTCTGCTCAGCATGGTTTCATACATGAAATATTCAGGTTTTATGTGAATCTCATATGAAAGTTCTGGGAAGTCTAAAACAAGGTTTTCTAAAAGTTCGAGAGTTAAGCGTTTTTTCAATTTAACCTCTTGAACATGCAAGTAAACTTCGCTAAGTAGGGGTGTGTATGGAAAAATTAGTCCGCCAGCTAAGGCCTCGCCCAAAAACCCTCTGTCAACATCTCTTTCAAATATCCACTCATCAACAGCAAAAACAAAAACCCGCTTTTCACCAGAGACCTTCACATAATTCATGAGTCTGGGCTGGAAATCATGAATTACAAGTAAAACTTCCACTGGTGTTTTCGCATTGGATAATCCTAAAGCGTAATGACTGCGTATGCATGCGGCTGTAATTTGGCAAGAACCAGCAATGTGTCTACAAAAGTTAAGGATTTGCTCAGACAGCTTCTCGTCTAATTGTCTTGAACGCTGAACCAATGTTTCACCTAAAGGAAGGCGACAACCACAAATAGAATCTATGCATCTACAAAATATAGTTAACCCTTTTCAACAATCTTGCAATAAATTCTCAAAATTTTTAGGGCTTTCACGGCTTTTTCTGGCAAATTATACAATGGAACGTTAGTATCGCCTAGTACCTCGTGCACCAATGCAAAATCTTCTCCACCGGCGGGCACATCTACGACTGGTTTGTCTGGATATTTTGCTGCTATTTTTGGAATAACTCTAGCATCTTTTGGTTCGAAGAAGCAAGACTTAAGCATGTTAATTATTAAAACTCCGTCAACATTTTCGTCTGCAAGCACCAAATCCACCACTTTCTCGTATCGATCAGCCCTGGCATCAGCTATAATATCTATTGGATTGGTTGCGTCCACGCCCGGATACAAACTTTCGATTTCAGTTTTAGTTTTATCCGATAAAGCGGCAAGTTTCAAGTTGTTTCTCACAATTGCATCTGCAGCCAGTATTGCTGGCCCGCCTACATTACTTACGATAGCCACATTATCTCCATGCATTGGAGGCTGTTTGGAAAGGGCTATTGCTGCGTCCATCAACTCTTCTATGTTTTCAACTCTTATTATTCCAGCTTTTCTGAAGGCTGCATCAAAGATTTTGTCTGAACCAGCTATCGAAGCTGTGTGCGACTTGGCTCTTTGTGCTGATTCTTGTGTTATTCCGCCTTTTAAGGCGAGTATGGGTTTTTTCTTAACGATTTTTCTTGCTTCTTCTATGAATTTTCTTCCGTTCTTTATTCCTTCCATGTATAGGCATATAACCTTTGTATCTTTGTCTTTTCTGAAATATTGCAATAAGTCAACGTCGTCCACGTCTATTTTGTCTCCCATGAAAGCAAATTTGCTTATGCCAATGTTGTAAAAGCATGCCCAATCAAGTATGCATGCACCAACTCCACCACTTTGCGCTATAACTGCAATGTTTCCCTTTTTAGGCATAACATTTCTTTCAAAAGTTGTGTTTAACCCATTGACAGTGTTTATTACACCCATAATCGTGTTGGGTCCCAAAATTCTAATACCATATTCTCTTTTGAGTTTGAACAGTTGTTGACGCTGCTGGTTTTTGTATCCGCCAGTAATCATGACGAGGGCTTTGACGCCTATCCTCGCGCATTTTTCCGCTTGAACAATAGACTGCTTGGGCGGAAGCATTACTACTGCAAGCTCTGGAACTTCAAGCAGTTTATCCAGTTTGTTATAGCCTGCTTTCCCATTCAAGTCCAAGATATACGTTTTTCCACGGAAAAATTTCTCCATGTTGTAAATGACGTCTCTGAAAAGCTGAGGAGAAGTCATTCCGACTTTTTCACGAATCACGCTTGAACCTATTAGGGCAACCTTTCGCGGTTCAAAGATGGCTTTCACTTCACTCATTGATTTAACCTTCAAATCAAACTTGTGGAGGCGGAAGGAAAGAAGATACGTTATTCACATTCATAAATTTAACCTCGGAAATACAGGAAAATTTCAGTGTTTGAGCATTATGTACGTTCTATTATTTCGATATAGGCGAACGCCGCGACAAGTGTGAAAATTGTTGAAAAGACTATAACGCTGAGAATCATATTGACAGAAAAAGGCGGGTTGCCAAGTAGAAAAGAGCGAATCATGTCTGAACCGTTACTCAACGGGTTAACCTCCGCCAGATTCACTAATATCATCGGAAATTTACCATCACGGCCCAAATCTTGGATCAGAGAGAGTGGATAGAAGACGCTACTGCAGAAGAACAGTGTATAATAAACTAGCCCTCTTGCCGTGATAAATTTTTCAAGGCTTGACGTGGAGACGGCAACGGCGATGCTTAAGCCGGAAATGCCGATGGCTAAGAAAAACAGAACTATCAAAATCATTAACAACTGTGCCACTGTAGGGAATCCTAGAAAGACAAAACATGTAAGCAAGAGAGGCGACATGTAAATCATGCCACGTAGTCCGCCGGAAAGGACACGTCCGATAGCTAGTTCCAGCCTAGTCATTGGCAAACTTAACATATAATGATGTATTTCTCTTCGACGTTCCATATTTATCTCGCGTCCAATCATGAATGCTGAAGCAAACAAGCCCGTTACAGTAAGCCCAGGCGCAAAAAAATTGAAGTAGCTCGTGATTTGCTTCGCCAAATCGCTGCTTATCATGCGGTTGTAAACAATAGCCATTATGAAAAGATCAGCTAGGTTCATGCTTATCAATCCTACAAGCCACCACTTGTACCTGAAGAAGTTTCTAAGGTCATGTTCTAGAATGTGCAGAATTGCCTTCATTACTGCCAGCCTCCTCCTTCTATACGCCTCTCATAAATTATCACGCCCACAAAAGTGAAGACTGCGAAGAACGCTATTACACCAAGTAACGGTATTAACGGATTATCTAAAGTTATTATCGCTTCTAGGCCAGTGCCCCAACGGAACAAGTCAGCAGCAAAAGTGATGGGATTGAAGCTTGCAACTCCACCGTAAAGTGGATTAGCAGATTGCACAATCGCCAAAGGATACATGGTAGTACTTAACCGCACGATTAAGGCGTCAAGGACGCCCATAAATATGTCGAATCGGTCGCTAGATTTTATCATTACAGCAATTGTGATGCTCATGCCTGAGACGCCGAAAGAAAAAAGAAACAATGCAAATAGGGCGACCAAGAAGTTGAGCGGGTTAATAGCGCCGATAACGTATAATGAAATGCCTATTAATGGTCCAACGTATATGAAGGATCTGAGACCGCCGCCGATTGACCGCCCCAAAACCAGCTGCCTTCTAGAAACTGGTAAGCTGAGCAAGTATTCAAAGACCCCGTGGTCTGCTTCTTCGTAAATATCGAATCCGATGAATATGGCAGCGGAGTAAAGTGTCATTATCGAAAGACCAGATACGTAGTAACGGAAGTAATCTTCAACTGCTTCCACGTTAATCATGCGAGAAGCGATGAGTCCGAATAAAGCTATTTGTGACACAAACCAAATGGCTCTTAGTATTATTAGAAATTTATATTGAAAGAACAGCCGAATGTCTCTTTCAACCACCAAGAGAATTTTATTCGTTCCAGATTCACACTCCGCCTTTCTGCGCCTCTTCTATAGTTAAGCCCGTGTAATGTGCGAATACATCGTCGAGGCTTGGTTCACTCATGTGGATAGTTGTGACAGGAACTTTTTCATTCACAAGCATATTCATTATTTTAGGTACAACTTCTTCAACCTTGTTTAGCTGTAAGCGTAAGTTCGAAGGTTTAACTTGCAAAACGTTGACTACCTCTTTAAAGCTCTTAAGCTTTTCAACAACTCCAGATGAAGCCTCTTTTTCAAGTTGGATTTCTACAATGTCACCGCCTACAATACTGTCTTTTAGTGTCTTAGGCGTATCGCATACAAGCAGTTTGCCTCTATGCATTATTGCGACACGGTCTGAAAGTACGTCAGCCTCGTAAAGTTCATTTGTGGCAAGAATAATAGTGCTTCCTTCGTCGCGAAGTTCACGAAGCATGTTCCATACCCTATGCTTGCCTACTACATCAATTTGAGAGGTAGGTTCATCAACAATAGCGATTTTGGGTCTTTGAACTAAAACTTTGGCTAGTTCAGCTCGTTTGCGCATACCACCTGAAAGTGCGTGAACATTTTTGCGTCGATGTTCCCACATGTCCAATGCTTCCAAGACTTCTTTGACTCTTCGTTTTCTCTCCTCTTTTGACAATCCGCAAACTTTGGCGTGCCAGTTCACTATATCCCAAGTTGTGCTAACCCACAGCATTTTAGGCTCTTGAAACACTATGCCCAGAAGCTCGCGCACTTTTTCCGGATTCTTTCGTATGTCATAATCGCCGACAGCAGCCGTGCCTTCTGTGGGCCTAATAACAGTTGCAAGCATAAGAATAGCAGTTGTCTTTCCAGCGCCGTTGGGTCCAAGAAGCCCAAGGATTTCTTCTTCCTCAACTTCAAGGTTTAGATGATCAACTGCCATGATGTTTCCAAATTTTCTAGTGAGATTGTCTATTCGAATTATTGACGCCATTTTTACACCAGACGCTGAAGCAGATACAATGACCAAGCAGATAAATAAGACTTACCGTGATAGCAAATCCAAAGCAGTTTTTTCGGCTTTTTCCATCACAGCTTGTTCGTCTAAAGTTTTCACTTTTTTATTCTTCATCAAGATTTTTCCATCAACAATAACCGTGTCTATGTCGCTTCCGCGTACAGAGTAAACAATGCTTGCGTAAATGTTATGCAAGGGTTTTAGGTGAGGCTTTGAAAGGTCAACCAATATTATGTCGGCTTTCTTACCTACTTCAAGAGAGCCCATGCTTTCCCCCAGTCCTAAGGCTTTAGCGCCGTTTATTGTTGCCATCTTTAAAACTTCGTAGGCTGGCATAACTGTAGGATTCTGATAGGTGAGTTTTTGAAGTAAAGCCGCAATCTTCATAGTTTCAAACATGTCAAGGGAATTATTACTAGCAGGCCCATCCGTTCCCAAACTCACATTGACACCCAAGTCGGTTAAGTCCTTTATTTTTGCTGCGCCTAAACCAAGTTTCAGGTTAGCCACAGGAACATAAACCACATTAACGCCACAGTTAGAAAGGATAAACATATCCTCGTTTGACAGATTTATGCAATGGGCGGCGAGAACATGCCTTTTCAAAAAGCCTATTTTGTCTAAAAATTCAACCTCGGTGAAACCATATTTCTTCTTAAATTTCCTAAACATGGTTTTTGATTCAGCCAAATGCAAGTGCACACCAACATTTAACTCCGAAGCCTTTTTACTGATCTTTGTGAGCAAGTTTTGGCTACAACTGTAAGCCGCGTGAGGACCAAGCATTGTTCTCACCCTATCATTAGCGTATCCATTGAAACTTTTGGCAAAATTTACGCTTTCAGCAAGCATTTTTTCGCCTCGCACCTTGTTTCCAGCTTCAAATATGCCTTGTGCCAGAACACTCCGCAATCCGCTTTTCTCCGTGGCCTTTGCAACCATGTCCTCATGAAAATACATGTCAGCAAAACATGTCGTTCCACTTCTGATCATTTCCAAACAGCCTAAAAGGGCTCCAACATAGACATCCTCTGGCCTAAGCTTAGCCTCCAAAGGCCAAATAGTCTCCTTAAGCCAAGTATCCAACGGTTGGTCTTCCGCTATTCCTCTAAAAAGGGTCATGGGCACATGTGTGTGGCAGTTAACTAAGCCTGGCATGGCAACCTTTCCCTTTGCATTTATCTTCACATCAGCTTCTATGCTGTTTGCGAGTGCAGATTTGCCCATAAAAATTATTTTTTGATTCTTTATGGCTATTGCTCCGTCCTCTATGAAGCCTTTACCATTCATCGGCAAAATAATGCATCCATGAATTAGGATGTCTGCTTTTTCCAAAATTGCACCCTTTATTTAGAGGGGGGATTAACCATAAAAATTATGCTAACGTAATGTTGCTGGTTGTTCTCGGTTATTGCAAGCTAAAAGATATTGGAGGATTTAGAAGCTAGATCAGTGGTTTTGATTCTTGGATTTTCTTTAATAGTGGACGCAAAGCTGGTTGCAGAGTATGCTCATCTGTCAAAGCATCTTTGGGTACGCCTGGCGTGCCTATTTTTCTGCATATGAAGTTAAGCGAATCCTCTGTGAAGTTTAACAAGTTCTGCCCCTCGGTTGTCAGTTTGTAAACTTTCCTTGGCCGTTCGTTGTCCATGTTCCATTCACTTTTCACGTACCCTCTTTTTTCCAAAGCGTTTAACAGTGGATAAATGGTGCTTGGTCCAAAGTACACTCCGAAGGTTTTACGGATTTTTATGATTACTTGGTAACCATGCATGGGCGTGGAACTCAAGAACTGTAGTACTATTAGGTCTAGGAGTCCCTTCATCAGCTTGACTTGAACTTCTTTTGAGTTGTTTACCATTTTATTTTTCCTTCTGTATTTGTGTCCAACAGTTTTTCTGTTAGACAAGGATACAATATGTCCTTTTTCGGACATATCTCAAGACTTTATAGAGCATAAACGGAGATATAAAGGTTCATGCTTACCAGAAACATAAAAAAGCATATTGCAGCATATTAAAATATTCCGTTCTATACATAACTTAAATAAGTCTAAACATGAACCAGTTCAAAATAGAACACGTTTAGAATGTGAAAAATTGGCAGAAAACTTGAGAAAAGAAATTGTTCAACGCATAACCAGAAACCTGCTCGATATTCAATTGTTAAGGCTTATTCAGACGCAACCCATGTGGGGCTACAAAATAAAAAAGCAGGTGGAAACAAAATTCGACGTAAGACTAAGGCACGGAGCATTATACCCGCTGCTTAACGCTATGGAGCAGAAGGGCTTCCTTACAAGCCAAAAGCAGCAACAAGGAGGAAGAACAAGAAAAGTATACACAATAACCAAAAAAGGAAAAGAATACATAGAAACATACGACAGTATACTAAAAGAACAAATACAAAAACAGGATATTAAATAAACGAGAGAAAATGAGTGGTAGTGCCAAAAATAAGTGCGCTGGAAAAAAGTTAGCAGAAGAAGCAGGCATCCTTCTCACGAAATGGGGTGCTGGGGCGCATGAGAAAGCGAAAAAAATTCTGCTAACTGAAAAAATCAAGTGTAAAATAGTTCAGGAGGCAATGCGCTATTTTGTGCAAGAGTGGCGTGACGTTAAACATCCTGGCTTGCTTTCTATATCATGTGAAGCTGTTGGAGGAGATCCCAACAGCGTAAACGACATTGGCGCTGCTTTGCTGTTTCTTTTGGGTAGTGCTCACATCCATGATGATATCATAGATCAATCGAAAACCAAAGGTGGCAAGCTCACTGTTTATGGCAAATTTGGTCAGGACATTGCGCTTCTTGTGGGAGACGCTCTTCTTTTTGAAGGTTTAACGCTTCTACATCAATTTTGCGAAAAACTCCCTGAACACAAAAGACGGACTATCATAGACTTAACGAAAGCAGCTTTTTTTGAGATTGGTAGCGGCGAAGCAAGTGAAGTAATTCTCAGGAAAAAAAGTAGCTTGTCGCCGGAAGAGTGTCTTGAATATCTAAAAATGAGAGCAGCAATGGCTGAAGCCGTTATGCGAATTGGGGCGACTATTGGAGATGGCAGTGAAAAGAAAATTGAAATTCTTGGTCATTATGGAAGAACGTTAGGGTTGTTGTCGGCCATAAGAGAAGAATTTATTGATATTTTTGAACCAGAAGAAGTTATGAATAGGTACATGAATGAGTGCTTACCTCTTCCGATGCTATATGCACTTCAAAACGAACAAAAGAAAAGCGAAATAATCAAACTACTTAAAAAAACGAAGATAACTGAGACGGACATAGATAAGCTTGTTTGCCTTGTAATGAACGTGAAAAATGTTCAAAATTTGAAAAAGATCATGATTTCACTTGCAGAAAAAGAAATTCGAAAACTGGGTAACGTAAAACAAAATCAGAAAATACTAGAACTACTGCTCCGCTCAACAATCGAGGATATATAACTGGTTACATATAGTTAAAGCGAATCCTCGCTTAAATCCAACCAGTTCTTCTAATAGGCTTAGGTCTTGCCCTTTTTCCCATTTCCCCTCGCCTCTAGTGTATTTATGTTCAACATTTGTGCTTAAAAAGGTTGCTATTTATTTTAAATCCAGTTTCTAGATACTGAATATTTATGTATTCTCATGACCCAAAAATAAATGGTTCAATAGGATGCCAGAAGTAATGTCCTTCAAGAACACTGATACAACGCGAGCATTTTTGCTAGGTAATACTGCATCAATAATCAATGCTTTTGTTTGGTATTTCTGTGCTTTTGCAATATTAGCAGACATTGTGGCTTGGATGGGGCTGACTCACTTTGATACACTATTAGTTTGGAGCGCAAATTTCGGCGGTGCCGTAGTTTCCAGCTTAATCAGCCCAATTCTGGCAGGCAAAATATCTAAAATAAAAACTATCTTAATTTGCTGGGCATTACTTGGAATCGTATCCTCATTCATGCTGGTGTGGGTAAACACTGGCGGTTCCGTTAGCTTGTGGACACTTGCTCTTTTTCTCGGAGTGTCCGTCGGCTTAGGTATGCCAATTTGTGTAGGATATTATAGTGACTCCACTCTTATTGAAAAAAGAGCTCGATTTGGAGGATTGATAATGCTAGCTAACTTTGTGGGAACTTTGATGCTTCTTTCAGCAATAACCAGTGGTGACATTTTGATAAAGGCTTTTGTGCTTGGAGCTTGGAGAACTTTGGGTTTATTGATTATATTGTTGATCAGATTTCCAAAGAACACTCATAAAGGCGGAGACCTATCATATGGTTCAATAATCAGTCAAAGATCTTTCTTGTTCTATTTTATTCCATGGACGATGTTCTCCTTAGTCAACTCCTTAAGTTTACCAATCCAAACTGATGTTCTTTCCGAATCCCTCCTTGAATCCCTCACCCTGTTTGAGAACATTTTGGCTGGGGTTTTTGCTGTTATCGGTGGGTTTCTCTCAGATATTTTCGGTCGCAAACGAATTGCAATGACAGGGTTCGTCATGTTGGGTCTTGCTTATGCAATTTTAGGAATATATCCTGAAAATCTGATAAGTTGGTATTTCTACACAGTCGTTGATGGTGTATCCTGGGGAATGTTCTATGCAATTTTCTTTATGGCTATATGGGGAGACCTTGCCTTCGACAAGCCTAATACAAAATACTATGCACTAGGAGGATTCCCTTATCTTCTTTCAGGTTTTTTGCGAATGATACTTGGATCGTATCTTGCCCAAACAATCCAAGGTTACGCAATTTTTTCTTTTACAGCATTCTTCCTATTCTTGGCGGTGATTCCTTTGATGTATGCTCCTGAGACTTTGCCTGAAAAGAAGATTAGAGATAGAGAGCTTAAGCAATACATTGATAAGGCCAAGAAGACTAAGGAAAAATACACTTAAGAATCAGAGTGCTACTTTCTTTTAGAGAAAAGCATGTTCTTTCATGTAATATTAACAGGCGAATGCAATTCGCAGTGCAGATACTGTTTTGCTGAGGCAATGAAAGATGTAGATGAAGACTTCTCTGGTTTCGATGTTGACTACTCTCTGCCAAAAAAGATAGACTATAAAATTGATTTGCTTGAGAGACTCTGCAGACAAAACCCAGAATGTGTGTTGACCTTTTACGGTGGCGAACCACTTCTTTGCACAGAAGAAATCAAACACATCATGAATCGCGTGAACGCCAAACACTTCATGATCCAAACGAACGGATTACTTTTGAACAGTCTGGAACCAGAATACGTCAATCGCTTTCATACCATTCTTGTCTCAATAGACGGTGACGAAGTGTTAACAGACTATTATAGAGGAAAAGGCACTTTCAAGAAAGTAGTTGATAATCTAAAGTTAATCAAGCGGAATGGTTTTGGCGGTGAATTGATTGCTCGAATGACTGTTATGGAGCAGACAGACATTTACAAGCAGGTTACATGGCTTCTAAACAACAGTGAATTTTCATTTTCTTCTGTGCACTGGCAAATGAACGCAGGTTTCTGGAAAAACGATTTTGCAAGGAGAGACTTCAAAAGGTGGAGCCAAGAAAACTACAACTCTGGAATACGAGAACTTGTTAAGTTTTGGGTTGACTACATGGAGAAAAACGGAGTTGTACTGCGGCTTTATCCTGTTCTTGGAATTGCTCAATCACTTCTATCAGGCGAAAAAACAAGTCTCCTACGTTGTGGAGGAGGATGGATAAACTACGCCATACAAACAGACGGCTACATTGTTCCGTGCCCAACCATGTGGGGAATGAAAGACTATTATTTAGGACACGTAAGCAATGCAAATCCATTGAGACTCAAGAAAGTTTTCGTTGGCGAACCATGCACAAAATGCGACGTTTTCCACATCTGTGGCGGCCGTTGCTTATATGCAAACGTTACCAAGCGATGGGCAGTAGAAGACTACGCCCTAGTTTGTAACACTGTGCGAAATCTTATAGACACAATAGCTAAAGAGCTACCAAGAATCAGGAAGCTTATGAAAAATGGAAGGATAAGCCTAAAAAATTTCGAGTTTATGAAGTACAATGGATGCGAAATAATACCATAAGTTTTTGTCATTTCCGTTTTTTAAAGACAATCATAAAATGCTGGCTAGTTCCAACAACGCATGGATCTGTGCAAGTTCTCAAATGAGTCTCCCACAAAATTTCGTTGTACTTCTTCTGTCTATAAACTTGATTATATCGCCTTTGATGAGGTGCAAATATGCCTTCTAATCCCACCATTTGCAGGGTTGTTGTCTTGTGTTCAAATTCTTTCTTCAACTCCTCAATAGAATAGAAGTGAGCAGGAGCGAATCCCCATCCTCCCAAATAATCTCCAGTGGTAGTATATTTTCTGAAAACGTCAGGTGCTTCAAGCATTTCAGGCCATAAATAGACAATCGCATTAATGCAGACAGCGAACCTTCCAATTACAGAAACAAAAATTGGAGCTTCATCCTTTGCGACCCTAATCAACTCGCCAACAGCTTTCTGTCTCCTTTTTTTGCTGACTAAGTGGCAAAGCGCTCCCCCAAGACAAAGAACCGAATCAAAAGTGTTGTTCTCAAACATAGAAAGATCCTCTAACGAACCTTCCACAATCTGCCTCACTTTATCTTGAACTTTCTCCTTTTTGATTTTCCTCTTTGCTATTTCTAGCAGTTCAGGCACGAAATCGAGTAAAACGACATCATACCCTAGTCTTGCAAGTTCTATTGTGTATCTTCCAGGTCCACCACCAGCGTCCAAAATCAACCCTCTTTTCGGAAGGTATTTTTTAAGAAAAAGCATAGTTGTATCGAATTCGAGTCTATGAAACGGATCTCTGACCAGTCTCTTCCATTCTCCTACAGAATTCTTCACATAGTATTCTCTTATCAGCCCAGAAGACATAACAGATTCTCCTGCATTGCCTTAACCATTAATTACAACATGCAGTAAAAATACTCTACGCCAAGCCCTAAGCACACACTTGCCCTAGTGCGCTACTTTCTGCAGAAGATCAAATGCTCCATCGGATACTCCAAGCCATATTTCTTAACTTCCTGCAAATGCTCCTTGACGAACACAGGGTCAATATGCCACTCCTCGAGTTTCCTCAATGCTGCGTTGAAGCCCCTAAATTTCACGTTCGTCTCAAAATACTTGACCATAATGTCTTTAAACCCGATCTTGTGCAACAGGGCGGCAACCTCGTCAGAAAATGGCGAAACCCACTCTGGCCTCGGCAAAGATGTCTCCAAAGAGTGCAGATTAGCCTCGATCACCAGCCGCTGAGCATCATTCTCGAATGCCTGAATCAACTCGCCATGCACCATCTGTCCACCAGACTTCAAAACCCTGTAGAACTCTCGAAGAGCCATCTCAAGACCATTCCTGTCAAGCTCACAAAGAGTTTCATTGGAAACAACAAGATCAACACTTTCGTTCGCAATGACACCCATGCTTCTCACATCCGCGTTCACAGGCGTAATCAATCCCTCAAGCTTCTCCTCTCGAAGACGGGTCTTCAAAATGTCCAAATGCCCCTTGTAGGGACCCACAGAGAGATCAAGGGCTATAACTCTGAAACTTGATTTGATTTGCATTACCTTTTTAACAAAGGGCATTGTCAGCTGTCCACTTCCACACCCAGCCTCAAGAATAGTCGACACTTTTTCAAAATCCAGATTCTCAACTAGAAAAACAGCCAACCGCTCATACATCACCTTGACAGCTTTCTCCAACTCAACCAAACCAATAGAATATAAAGTGACCTAACTCATTTTTCTTTCCCCAATTCGTAGTTGTATGAAGCGCGCTTGCGTGGTTTGTCCCACTGAAATGTAGAACAAGCTCAAGCCTGTTTAAACACAGAAAAAGGAGGATTTGCGGGAGATATCTCCACTTTTGTCAGATGCGAGATTATACCATAAGCACAAGCTGGTAAAGATGACAGAAAATATTTAAGAAGTTTGGCTTAACAACTAATAGGGGCAAACGCTGAGGTGAAGTTGATTTGAGCGAATTAGGTGCTCCTTGTGGACTTTATTGCGGCGCCTGTAAGTTCTATATAACCAAAAATTGTGGCGGATGCAAAGCAAAAAAGACAGAACAGTGCACTATATGGAAATGTGCAGAAAAACGAGGCCTAAGATTTTGCGGAGAATGCGATCAATTCCCATGTGAGAACAATTATGCAACACCTGCCATTGCCAGACAATGGCTTGACGAAATAAAAGCAACTTTCCAAAAACAGAAAAAATAAAAATTCAAGGAAAAAATGGAAGCCGCGAGAGATATCTCCATAAATGGTTGATACAAGATAATCCCATAAAAAATCGAGAACCAAAATCGTTTATTAAGTTAACACTGTAAATTCGATAGTGGTGAATCGTGTGTCTGTTACTCTGCGGGATGCTCAGCATCTCTGTTGGAAAAACTTTAGGAAGATTAATGAGAAGCTCGACCCAGCGAGAGGACAAGGCTGGACCCCTTTTGTCATGGTTACTGATTTACTTGAAGAAGCTGGCGAAGTAGCTGCTGTAGTTAAAGGATTGGAAGGCTTTAAGCCGCCTGAAAAGCCCAAAACAAAAGAGATGTTAGCCACAGAACTTTCAGACTTGCTTTACATAATCTTTATTTTGGCTGAACATTATGGCATAAGCTTGGAAGAATCTTTTCTACAAACGGTAAACGACTACATGCTCAGATTCGTAAAATGAATTGATGCCAATTATTTAACACCTGAAAATGTGAGAAACGCTGGATATTTCATACCATATTTATCTATTAGCTTACCTAGACTTTTCTCCACATCTGCATCAAACCATACCTGTGCATGGCTTAAATCTTGTTTTGCAAGGTCTGGTGAAAACCAAATATTGGTTTCAACCTTTTCCATATGAATATCCGCAAGTTTGGCTGCTTTCATGGCTTCAATGATTTCAGGCGGTTCAAAAAGGGAGTCACCGCTTTCTCTATGAAGCCTAATGTATGCCTCTTCAGCCTCATTCTTCGGTTCGGTACACAATTCAACAATACCGATCCTTCCTCCGCCTTCTTTAACTATTCGAGCCATCTCTTTGACAACCTCAGCCATAGCTTTGGGCTGTTTCAATTCTTCAAGAAGACGGTAGCTTGCAACCACATCAGCAGATTCGTTAGGTAAAACATTTTTGAGATTAACTGCGTCCGCTTGAATAAAGGTAACTGCGTCCTTGACCCCGTGTTTATTTAGGCGATCCATAAATTCCGCCAAATATTCATCAGAAACATCAATAGCAAATACTTTCCCCTTTTTTCCTACAGTTTTTGCCAGAGAAGCCGTAAACCCGCCTTGCCCACAGCCCATGTCAACCACGGTCATGCCGTGGCGTACTCCGATTTTCTGCACGAGCTTCAACTTTAGGTTAAGAATGGCGTCTTCGAGTTTTTGGGAATCTGTTATATTCCAGCCCATACGACTTTCCGCTACGTTTTTAGTTTGATATTAACTTTCTAAAAGGCTATTATAAAGAACTTGTCATTATTTTGTAGGGAAGTCCCGAACATACGCTGCATGCCCTGGCTGTGAGGGTGTACGTCAATACGACTTTCCAGTATACAATCCTTGGAACAGCCACTATGTTTGGCTAATTGGAGAGCGTGTCCAAACGAAGAAAAGTTAAAGGAAGAGAAGCTGGAATATGAAGAAGGTTACGTTAATTGTCCGCCAAACTGAGATAAACAAAATATTTCCTAACGGTCTACAGTTTCTGTTGGAAGATAACGCTTCCACTCTGGATACTATTAGAGCTGGGGATGAAGAGATAAAGAAAAAATGCGGAAACTTTCCGGTAAAAGGATTTAAAAGCCTACTTCAAATGGTTTACCATCCTTATGAAAATAGATTTTACAAGCAAGTTGCAATTCAAGCGTCCATAAAGTCAAAACCATTCTTAAATATAAGAGAAAACCCTAAAATGCCGCTGCCAAACGAAACAACTATAATTTTGATCCCTCAAGGCGGATGCCAAACGGATTGGGAGGAGCCAATTAGATAAAGAATGGAAAAAAAGGAAAAGTTGCTATAGTTTTTTGTATGCTATGTCGTTTTCTCTTACGCGTTGGGCAACCTTTAAGCCTATGCTTTGTCCAGCCTCAGCTCTTTGGACATTGTTGTGTTCAATCTGCATGGATTCCACAGCTTGTTCAAAGTCTGTTGTTGGTCCTTTAATGGCTATTGTGTCGCCAACAGCTAAAGGCGCTGTAAGCTCGATAACGGCTACGCTGATTTTTGAGAAGAAGTGGGTTATGCGCCCAATCTCAATAACGTTCTCTTCACTCAAACACATCATCTCCTAACACAAAAATAACACAGTATCCAAATAAATAATTTATTCCATAATTTCGCCTTCCAAGTAAGTTGAAAGAGCCCTAACAACTTTCACATAAAGGGTTTTGCCAAGCGAGTTATCAGCACTCTTTACAACAATGGGTTTGTAGGCGAAGTTGCGTCCAACCCAAGAGCCAGAAATCTTGCCCCCTTCATCCACGAAAATTTCTTCTGTCCAGCCGACCCAACTCTGGTTTCTTTCAAAAGCCACTTCCCTAGCCAGCCTAGCTGCAAGGCTACTTCTGCGCTTAATTTCTTGGAAAGGCACAAAACTCTTTTGCATTTCAGCCGCTGTAGTCCTCGGTCTTGCAAAAAACTTCGAAACGTTCACAATGTCGGGCTTAACCTCTTCAATTAGTTGCAGAGTTTTTTCAAAAGCTTCTTCGTTCTCACCTGGAAAACCACAAATAACATCTGTAGCTAGGGTTATATCTGGAAAACTAGTCCTAAAGGCATTTACTATTCTTTTGAAATCTTCCACAGAGTAAAATCTTCGCATGCGCTTCAAAATTTGGTCGTCGCCGCTTTGAACTGGCAAGTGAATAAACTTGAAGATTTTTTCGTTCTTGAAGGCTTGAATTAAATCGCTTAGAATATCCATTATCACGTTGGGGGTCATCATACCAACCCGAACTCTAAAATATCCTTCAACATCGCATAAGGCGTTAAGCAGTTCTGAAAGGTTCGTGCCTCTGTCTCTTCCATAACAGGCTGTGTCTTGCGAAGTGATCCAAAACTCCTGCACTCCCATAGTCAAGTCTTTTTTCACCCTTTCAACAATTTCCTGAATGCTGTAGCTTCTTAGATGCCCCCTGGCAAAAACCACACAGCAGTAGGCGCATGTCCCCAAACAACCATAGTTTACGGGAATAATGCTTATCACAGGATTCAACCTTAGCCGAGGCAGATTCAAGCTGGGCTTAACATTCACGGCTCCTTCTAAAGCGACAACCCTCTCACCATTTAAAACGCGTTTTACAATCTCGATAATTCTATCTCCCGTTGCCGGTCCCACAATTCCGTCAAAGCGCACTTCCTTGCATAATCTTTCGAAATTTATAAGAGGTAAGCATCCAGCAACAATCACTTTTTTGTTTGCAGGAACCCTCTTTAAAACTTCAATCATACGATTTTCCGTTGGCCCCTTAACAGCGCAAGTATTGTAAATAATTACGTCCGCGGTAGTGACAGAATCTAACAGCTTATACCCAGATTCCGCTAAGCATCCAGCCAAAACCTCTCCGTCAGCCAAGTTTGTGGAACAGCCGAAACTCTTAACGAAAACCTGCATATTTCCCCATCGCGATTCATTAAATGCTTTAACGAGGAATAAAAACGTAAGGGTTGCTGGCGACTAGGATTTACAGAAATATGACATAGTGGCTGATAATGTTTATAAAGGTTGGAACTAACATGTTTAAGGCATATTTGAATCATGTTATATAGGAGTATAACCCTTCCGCACAATTCTGTAGCTTGCATGGAGGGAGAAATTTAATGAAGCTGATTACACTTTATCTTCCTGAACCATACATCAAGGCGTTAGACCAGCTTGTAAATGAGAGGTTTTATCCAAATAGGGCTGAAGCGATTCGTGTGGCTATCCGTGATTTGATAATCGATGAGGTTAGGGAGAGGAAAAGGGTTGGCTAAAATGTACACCACAGAACATGCACTCAAATATACATGGCATGATGCTTTAGCTGAGGGAATCCTTCCCTCTAGTCATTGCCGCATAGTTGTGATCGGTGTTGGAGGAGCGGGCAACAACACGGTAACTAGGTTAATGGAGATGGGCATAACTGGGGCAGAATGCATAGCAATAAACACGGATGCGCTTCATTTAGGTGCTTCAAGGGTTCATCAAAAAATCCTGATAGGCGAAAAACTCACTAAAGGGCTCGGGGTCGGCGGCGACCCAAAGCTTGGCAAAGCCGCAATCGAGGAATCCAGAAAGCGGGTTGAAGATTTGCTTTCTAATGTGGATATGGCTTTCATAACGGCTGGATTGGGCGGTGGAACAGGAACAGGAGCAGCACCAGTTATTGCGGAAATTGCGAGGCAAAAGGGAGCAATAACCGTAGGTGTTGTAACTACGCCTTTCCGCATCGAAAGAGGTCGAATCGAATATGCTGCCACAGCGTTGACTGAAATGCGTAGACAATGCGACACCGTTGTAGTGATAGACAACAACAAGCTAATGCAACTCGTGCCTCAATTGCCTATAAACGAGGCTTTCAGGGTTGCAGACCAAGTTTTGGCAAACATGATTAAGGGCATAGTTGAAACAATTTCAGCTCCAAGCCTCATCAACCTCGACTTCGCAGACTTCAGAACCATTGTTAAGAGAGGTGGAGTAGCCGTTGTAGGAGTAGGCGAGTCAGATGCACCCAACAGGGCAGAGGAAGCCGTGCGAAACGCCCTAAGAAGCCCGTTGTTGAATGTGGATTATGCTGGCGCAACTGGAGCGTTAATTCACGTCACAGGCGACAATCAGATGACAATTGAAGAGGCAAACCGTGTGGGTGAAATCGTCACGGAGATGATGGATGATAATGCCCTAGTCATATGGGGCGCAAGAGTCAACCCAGAACAAGATGGCAAATTAAAAGTCACTCTTGTTATGACAGGCGTAAATTCTCCGCATATCCTAAGCGGATTCGGAACAATTGCATCACAACTCTTCAACATAGAACCCTACGCAGAACCAGAAAAACCACTAGACATAAAGCTAAACCTTTACCAACTGGAACATTTCCACTAACATTCTCTTCTTTTCTGGTCTCTTAAACTAAATTTTCTTTTAAGAATTAAGAATTCTCTTTTCAGCCTTGTCGTTAGGGGTATTGCTCTGCCAAAGGGTTGGCATAACCCTTTGCTTAACGCTTTTATTATCTCTTCAACTTCCAGTTCAGCGTCTACGAGGGTATAAGCGTAACCTATTTCTGGACCATAGTGGGCGTCGCTGCCAGCAACTCGAGCGATTCCAAGACGCGAAGCAATTCTTTGGCTATGCTTCACGGAGTAGTTAAATGGGAAAGCTGAAGCGTTTATCACCTCTACAGCGTCAAATTTTGAGCCTGTGTGTTTCCCTAAGCCTACTTTAAAAGGGGTTACTGGATGGCAGGCTACCGCTATGCCGCCTGCTTCATGAATCTTGTCTATGGTTTCATCAACACTAAGCTTTGGCGGGATCTGTTCTTGAACATTAAGCGCTATTATATGTCCGTTTAAACTTGAAATCTCCATTCCCTGAATAATTAGAAAGTCTGTTTCTTTTGCTATTTTTAATGCTCCGTCGATTCTGTCATGGTCTGTTATGGCCAAGCCTTCTAACCCACGCTTTTTGGCGTAAAGAACCAGTTCTTCTTGCGTGATCATAGAATCATAGGAGTAGTGAGTGTGGACGTGTAGGTCGATTTTGAGTTGCAAAAATTCACAGCCTCAGTGGCTCTTAGGAAGACTTGGCCAAGTTTTCGCTAACCTTCTCCAACATTTCATCCAGTTCTTGCCCGCTAGCCTCTATTTTTTGGAACAACGGCTTTGCTTTAGCTATTTTATGGTTGGCTGGAAGAGGCTTTAGGGCTTCATTCCATTTCTGTTCGTGGACGCTTCCAGGCAAGTTGAGGGTTTTCCAAAGTTCTTCTGCAGCAAATGGAATGAACGGGGCTGAAACTATTGCTAGGGCTTTAACAATTTGTGCAGCCACATAAATGATGCTGGCTGCTTTGTCTCCATCCTTCTTGATTAGGTTCCATGGTTCCTTCTCATTCAAGTACTGGTTTCCCATACGGCTTATACTTATCATAGTGTTTGCAGCGGATTGCAATCCGCAATCTTCAATTTCTTTTGCAACTGTTTCAACCTTCTCTTTTAGAGTTTCCAAAATTTGCTTATCGTCTTCATCTAAAGCTTCTGGCTGTGGAACTTCACCGTTAAATTGCGCATTCATGAAGGCTAATGTTCTATGAATGAAATTGCCAAACGTGTCATTCAAGTCTGAATTGATCTTTTCAATGAAAAGTTCCCATGAAAAGTTCGTATCCTTAGTTTCAGGTCTAGTCGCCATCAAAAAGAAACGCCAATAGTCTGCTGGGAAAAGCTCTAATGCTTCATCTATCCATATGCCTATTCTCCTACTTTTTGAGGCTCTTTCTCCTTTGAATTGAAGGAACTCTGTTGCTGACACGTTCCATGGCAAATTGTAGTCTTCGCCAGAAGCTAATAGGAGGGCTGGAAAAATTATTACATGAAACGGAATATTGTCCTTTCCAACGAAATATAGTGTTTTGGCTTCTTTGTTAAACCAGTACTCCTTCCATTTCTCTGATTCTCCTCGGTTCCTAAAATATTCAACTGTTGCTGAAATGTAACCCAAGACGTTCTCAAACCAAACGTAAAATGTCTTGCCCTCGGCTCCTGGAAAAGGTGCTGGTATTCCCCAGTTCACATCTCTTGTCATAGCCCTAGGCTTCAATCCTTCTTTTATTAAGTTTAAGCTAAAGTTTCTAGCATTAGCTGGTAACTCTTTGTTGTTGTTAATATAATCGTCGAGTTTTTCGGAGAATTTTGGCAAGTCAAAATACCATTGCTTAGTTTTTTTTATGATGGGCTTGCTTTTGCATATTGTGCAGTAAGGTTCTATTAGAAATGTCGGTTCTAACAGTCTACCACAAGCGTCACATTGGTCTCCACGGGCAGTTTCATATCCACAGTATGGACATTTTCCCTCTACAAATCTGTCCGGCAGAAAACGACTACATTTTTCGCAGTAGAGCATTTCTGTTTCCTGGGTGAAGACGTATCCGTTGTTGTAGATTTTCATCTGATGGGCTTGCACAAATTCTTTATGGATTGGGTTTTCTGTTCGGGTGTAGTTGTCGAATGAGAATCCCCATTTTTTGAACAATTCAACTACTTTTGCATGAATTTTGTCGGTTAATTGTTTTGGTGAAATCCCTAGTTTTACAGCTTCAACTTCTATTGGAGTCCCATGCTCGTCTGAACCGCTTACCATAACTACGTCTTCGCCTTTCAATCGGTAATATCTGGCTACGACATCTGAGGACAGAACCTGCACCAACGTGCCCAGATGTGGCATATAGTTCACGTATGGCCAAGCGCACGTGACCAAGACTTTTCCGAGTTTCACGGCACCTCCAACATTCAATTCGGTAACTATTAGGAAGTTACAAGTTCTATTACTTAAACAAAATGGAAAATGAAAAAAACTAGGAAACTCGACTTATTCTGCTTTTTCTTCTTTTCTCCACATTACTTGTGGTCTATGTGCCGAAAGGAATACTGTTGCAGCTAATATGACTGTGCAGACAATAATCAGCACCACTTGAACTGTGAACAGAGTTATGAGTTTATCCATGTCTTGCAGGGATTCGTACGATGGTGCAGTAACTATTCTAATATTAACGTCGCCTAGATGTGTGTATACACTTGTTCCGATGGTGTAAGTAAATGTGAAATCAATGTTTGTTCCCGCTGCTCTGCCATCGTTTGGTATTGTGAATGTCTTTGTGACGTTCCAGTTTTTCCCTTTAGAAAGTACAGCGTCTATGTTTTTGATTGTTTCATTGCCTCCCCATATGGGACTGTACCATGGATAATAGATTGTAACATTTTTTAATACGATCTCATCGGGACCATTGTTATATATATAGAATTTCAGTGTTACTGTTTCGCCAGGCATGTATTGGGTTTTATCTGTGTAACCGTAGAGTTCGACAAATGCAGCAGCTTTGACTGTTGGCACGAAAAGTAGCATCACTAGTGTTGTTATTATGGAACTGAGCAAAATTTTCTCTTTCATAGTATCCACCCGTTTAGACTATGTTATCTTGATTCACATTTAAAACTTATCATAATCGGTATCTGATTATGGCTAGGTTTGTCGCTCAGCCTTTACAGTTCTTTGCAAAATTTGCTTTATATTTATAGCTGATGCATCTGTTCTTATTCCTTTAGAGTTGAAATGAGTCAAAGAAGCTTGAAAACCTCCTTTTCTCAAGATTTCGACAACTTTTTTTACGGATGGAACTGGTAAGGCTAGCAAATCGCATAGTTTATCAATCACATAATACGTGACTGGAGCTTCAGCTTCACCTTTTATTAAAACCAAAATTTTCCCTATTCTTTCTTCAAGTCTAAACTTTCTTTGTTTGGCTTCTTGCTGCATCAACTCACAAAATTCTCTGCCAAATATTTTTCCAATCCATAGCGGTCCAGCAATATTGAGTTTTGAGTTGCATTCGCTGCATCTTCTGGAATGTTCAACAAGGAAATGTTCTTTTGTGGTTTCTCTGTGGAAGCAGTTGAAACAGTGGAGCATGTATCCCATGTTTTTGATGCTTTCGTCAGCCTTTTTTGCGCCATATTTTGTGGTTGCGTAAATTCTGATATAATGGTTTGTGCTGTGGCTGAAGACTACGCTTATGCCTATGTCGTGTTTTGCTGCAGTTGTGGCTAAGCAACCTGCCAGAAGCCTGACGGCTAATTCGTGGCAGTATTCTGTGCGCAGGGGTTTTCCGCCATATTTGCGTATACAGGCTTTTGGATGAACTCCGCATAATGGCGCCATGTCCGTTGCTGTTAAAGCTAGAAGTCCGCCGTTGCGTAAGGCTCGAATGGCTGAATCTAGGTAGGGCACGGGGGAGCCGAAGGGGTCTATGTCTATGGCGTCAAATCTTTTGCGTGGTGCACCGTAATGGGCTAAGAGAAAGTTTGCATCTTCGTTTTTTACGGTGACTCGTTTGCTTAGTCCGTTCATTTGCACGTTATATCTTGCAAGTTGGGAGGCTTTCTCGTTGATGTCGTTAATCAAAACTTTTTGGACACCTTTGACTTCTGTTGCGAAGCGTATTCCTCTGATTCCGCAGCTGGCTAGGGGCTCGCAGACGGAAATTTCATGGTTCACAGTTCTTTGGTAGGTTTGTAGGGCTAAAACGGCTAGGTCACGGTTTAACTCCATAACTGGGTTGTAGAAGACTGGAGCCTTTGAAGGCGCATATTCTGAAGGCAATTTCACGAAGGCTTCAAGCTTTGGAACAAGTATCCTGACTTTACCTTCTTTTACTGTTTCTACTGGGAAATCTATTCCAAAACTTTCATATGTCATTCTTTGGCTATTCCTCAATTCAATAAAACCAAATACTACAAACCTTTTTAGGATAATATTAGACTTCTGTTTTAAGAGGGAAAGCCCTATTGAAAAAGAGAGTGTTGCTTATAACGGGTAGTCCTGGCACTGGAAAGACTTCCGTTTTGTTAAAAACGGTTGATGCCTTAAAGGCTAGGGGCTATAGTGTTGGGGGAGTGATAAGTCGTGAAGCTCGTGTGGGTTGGGCGCGGGTTGGTTTTGAAATTTTGGATTTAGGCAGTGGTAGGCGAGGGTGGCTTGCACATGTGAATCGAAAGGTTGGTCCGCAGGTTGGCAAATATCGCGTGAATTTAGAAGACCTTGACAATATAGGCGCAAATGCAATAGTTAATGCTGCTGAGAACTTTGATGTGGTTGCGATAGATGAGATTGGTCCTATGGAGTTGTTTTCTGAAAAGTTTAAGGAAGCGGTTAAGAGGGCTGTTGAAAGCGGGAAGCTTGTAATCGGTGTTGTGCATTGGAAGGCGAAGGATATGCTGGTAGAAGAAGTGAAAAACAGAGAAGACGCAGAAATGATAGCGGTTACATACGAAAACCGGAATGAACTACACGAAACTATCGTTGAAAAAGCTGTCGAATTTCTCGAAACGAAAAAAAGAGAACAGCATAGCTAAAAGCGAAAAACGATTGGGTCTAGTAGTTTTCTGTCCATAGTTCGAAGTAGCTTCTCGGATGCTCACATACAGGACATTTCTCTGGCACTTCTTTGCCCTCAAAAACGTAGCCGCAATTTCTACACTTCCACATGACAGGCGCATCCTTCTTGAACACTTTACCTAGTTCAACATTCTCCAGCAACTTTATCGCCTTTCATGATAGGCTTCAACCTTAGCAACCATGCGAAAAGTCCTAGCAATCTCTGCGAAATCTTCTTCCTCTGCCACCTCAGCAAAATTAGGATACAATGTTCCCCACTCGTGCTTCTCGCCTTCAGCTGCAGCCCTCAAATTCTCCGCCGTCGACCCAATAACGCCCGCAGGATACGCAGCCGAAATCTCCACCAACCCACCCTTCAAAAGCTCAAAGAATAGCTGCGCATGCTCCTTTTCATTATCCGCTGTTTCCTGAAAAACTGCAGAAATCTGCTCAAACTCCTCCTTTTTGGCTACGCTGGCAAAGAAAGTATAGCGTGTCCTAGCTTGCGATTCACCAGCAAACGCAGCCAACAAATTCCGTTCAGTCCTACTACCCTTCAAATCCATAGGCTTTACACTCCTAACAAACCACACATCTATCAAAAGACACATAAAAACAATTCCATAACAGAAACTTCAAAACAAAGTTCAACCTATATATGGAGACTACGGATAAAGCGTTAGCTCCACAACTAGAGGGATTACAGTCTAACCGTGAACTATCCGCAAAAAACATAGGGAAAAAACAACAAAAGGAGAGTGATTCAGAATGACAAGTAAGACATGGCTAAACGATAAGGCAATTAAAGAATGGCTTCAAAAAATCCATAGTCACCATTCAATGAGGTTAGTTAGACAGAATATCAGACAGACAGTATCTAGAGTCAGATAGGGTATCAGTCAGTATTCTCCGAATTTCAGTTTTTCAACAAACTCATCGATGTCTTCCATTTTGTTAAACCCCGTTTCTTTAAGTTCAACTAATCTACGAAGAACTGAGATTACTGTTCCTAGCATCATGTTCACATCATTTTGAGTGATGTTTTTACCAGAGCTTCCATGAATGAAAGCAGACCTTTTGTCATAGCCTAACTTGATGTTTCTATTTGCCATTCTCTTATTTTTAGCGAAAAGAAAAGCCGCTTTTTCAGCTAATCTCCAACGAAGATAGTCTCTATCTGATTTTGTCATAAGGAGACTTTCTAAACATGTTGTTAGTAAGACGAATCTTGCTTGCTCGTTGGTTACCGATGATTGAATACCAAAAATGATTAACGTATTCCTAATCTTTCTATCAATCTCAGACATTGGCTTAATTAGGATGTCTGTCAGTTTTGAGATTTCTTTTTCATACTTTGAACGGTATTCGGAAATGTATAAACCAGAAATGTAATAATAGTCACCAGCACCGCCAACGTATTCAGAACCTTCTGAGACATAGAAGCAATGGTGAATAGGAAAATAAGCCCACCAATATAAAAAGCTAAGAATACTCACAGAATCTTTGACTAAATTAGAAGCCTTTTCTATGGCTTCATTATCATCTTTTGCTTCCACTTTCAAATGAAGGAAAGTCGAAGTCTTCTTTCTGTCAACGTATTCTTTTTCTGTTCTTGCGTATTCTGTAGAGATTGTAAAATAATTCTCCCAAAATAGAATGAAGCTTTCTTTGATTTCACTAGGTAGACTGTCAAACGTGACTATGGTTGAATAACCTAACTTTATGTTGTTAGACGGCTTACGCAGATTATATATAGGATAATAGAAGTGATACATACTTGTTGCTCTCCTATGTGACATAAGAAATAGTTGTCTCCTTTTCCATAAATATCTAGTTTTCGAATCACATGCCTCCCAAATAAGCGGAAAAACTTAAAGCACAACCAAAAGAACTAATTAGAATTATGAGATAAATAGGTGATTATTGACGGATAAGAAAATCTTGTTTATACTGTTTGTCTCAATCGGAAGTGTATTAGTCGCACTCTCTGTTTATCATTTTTTGGGAGTCTCCAATGTTGCGGAATATGTAGCATTGTTTACGTCAGTTTCAACAGCAATCTATGCAATCTTGTCAGAACCGAAAGGGAGAACCGAACCTATCTTGCGAATTACGCCCCTATTGAGAACGTGGGGGAGCATTAGCTTTGGAAACCGAAGCTCTGAATCTAATGTAGGTCTTAATATTTGGATAGAGAACATAGGTTATTCAATAGCGAAAGAAATTGAAGTTAAATGCCGATTAGCTCCCGATGCGTCAATACCTCTAAACAACAACGGAGTCTTTAAACATTCAATGATTGCACCTAAAGAAATTGTCCTCTATCAAGCTGTAGAGGTTGTTGAAAGCAACAAACTTCTTTCTCAACAATTGATTCTTGAAGTGAATTTTGCTAATGAAGACAATAAGAAACAGAAACCGATAAAGAGGGAATATCCAATAAGAGAACTGGAACAAGACTTAAGAGAAGTAAAAACTTCATAATGACTCCCCTACTCTCTGAACATTCGGTTTTTCAAGAGGAGTTTGAATAAAGATGAAGAGCTATTCTAAAATAGTCTATTGATTCGGCTTCGTAGAACCTTCACAATGGAAAAACATCTTCTCTCTAAACGGAAGTTTCGTAAACCCTATAACTACAGGGAATACGTCAAAAAAAAGCGGAAGTTCAACCTATATATAGGGGGCACATTGGCTGTTCTGAAACGCAAAAACTCACATCTTCTGAAAAAAATAAAGTGTTATAGCCTTGAAACCCAAATAACCTCTTGTAAGTGACCTTTCCATGTTAGTTGCTGGTGTAGACGATGCAGGACGCGGCTCTGTAATCGGCCCATTAACTATTGCAGGAGTCCTAATGAAAGAAGAAGACTTACCAAAGCTCAAAGAATTAGGCGTCAAAGACTCAAAGCTTTTATCTCCACACAAGCGAGAAACACTTGCCGTTGAAATTAAACGAATTGCCCAAAAATATAGCGTGATAAAGCTTTCGCCAAAAGAAATCGACAGGGTTGTTGAAACAGGCAAAAAACTTCACAGATTGAACAGATTAGAAGCGCAAACAATGGCAAAAGTCATAGAGACACTTAGGCCAGACATAGCCTACGTTGATGCCTCAGACGTTTTAGAAGAACGGTTTAAGCAGCACATCTTAGAATGCTTATCTTTCAAGGTAGAGATTGTCTCTGAACATAAGGCTGACAGAACATATCCCATCGTTTCAGCGGCTTCAATAATCGCAAAAGTGGAAAGAGACAAGGAAATTGCCGAGCTAGCGAATAAATATGGCGATTTCGGCTGCGGATACCCAACAGACCCCAAAACCATAAGCTTTCTTCAGCAATGCCTAGAAAAATTGGGCGAATACCCAGATTTTGTTAGAAAATCTTGGAAGCCAGCCAAAAAGGCTAAAAGCGAAAACGATTTACGACAGACAAAGCTCATTTAAAGTTGAGAAATCAAGTCTTCCGTACTTTTGATTTTGGAAAGCTCTTCCTTGCAGATGCACAAAATATCCTTTTTTGACGGTTTCCGCTCTTCCGTTATAAGAATTGGATGTGCTCTGACGACTCTGCTAACGCTTAGGATTTCATCAACCCTTTTGTTTAATTCTTGTTCTTTGTTATTCGCAACTCCGCCAATAATTCTCATCTTTTCTTCCGGAACAGTGATGACGAAGTCGAAAGGTGCCTTCTTAACTGTTGTAATGTGGCAACGTGTAAATTTTCTGAAAATTTTCTGCATGAGTTTACTTTTAGTTATTGCAAATTTAGCCGCCGCTAAGAAACATTTGCGTTGCTCCCTTGACTTCTCAAACACATTTATTGGCTTGGCCACCGGAAACCCTAAAATATGTATTAGATTATATGCGGCTGTCACTGAGGCTTTGGTCATGCCCCGCTCGTAGCCATAAAGGGTTCTACGAGATATGCCTACCATCTCAGCCATTTCACCAACCGACAAGCCTAACTCCTGCCTTCTCTTTTTGATTGCTTCACTGAGAATTTCAACATAATAACCTCCCGGACCAGCGTGAATTAGAGGATAATTCTTACCAATTACAATGCTTTCAAAAGTTTTTGGAGTGACAGCCGAAACCTCATACCTTGAATAGACCGTGTCATCTTCTAAGGGTTTTTCACGTGCCCTCTCGCCTACCAGAAGTGAAAAAGCCGATACACATTCAGATATCGCCTTCAGTTCTAATGAGTCGCCCACAGAAAGGTTGTCAATATCCAATTGAACTTTAACTAGAATGAGAGTTCCATTCTTCCTAGCTGCAAAGTCGAAGCAGCTTGGCCGAGAGCAGCATCTTTCAGAAATATTAAAGCCTGCTTCCTTAAGCACATCTTCTGGAGGTCTTACTCTCTCCTTCTCCCAATAAGTCATCGAACAGTCACAAAAAATATCATTACATTGTTGGATATAAACTATACTTATCTTCTAGAAGATAAATTTTGCATTTGAGCCACTATCATGGCGTGAGCTATGTCGTATGGTTCTAAATGCACAACTTCTTCGATGCGGAAGCCGCGGTTTTCCAAGACTTTGATTTCCTGTTTGTAGACTTCTGATGGCTCCTTTGTTACGTCTATACTTTGGGCTTTTACAGCAATCATTATCCATCCAGACTTTTTGAGGAATAGGTCGGCATTATCTGCTAAAATTTTAGCTTGTTCCGGCTGAGCAATGTCGCAGTAAACATTATCAACATTTCCGCCAATAAACATTTCATATTTTTCTGGAAAGCGTGCATCTTCAAGGATAGGCGACATGTTAAGCCTGTAGGTGCATATATTGTTGACCAATTCTCTTAAGGCTCTTGGAGCAAATTCTACGCAGTAAACGTGACCTTTTTCGCCGACTATGTCTGAAACGTGGCTTGCAGTTGTTCCAGAAGCCGCGCCAAGGTAAAGAACTCGATGGTTTGGTTTTATCGGCACAGTTTTCAGATTTTTTAGGATAGCCGCCGCCAGTTTACTTCTAAACGCATCCCAAACTCGGTATTCAACGCCTTCATGGCGTACGAGTCTCTCACCGTAAACGTTTCTTCCCAGTGTTAGGTTTCTTGTTGCTAGCCTTTGGGCTCCATCTTCCAACGTTACCTGATATATTGCCGAAAATTGCGGATGCGGTTTAACGTTTACCTGCACGTCTGCTCTTTCTCCACTTCTCTTTCTCCTTTTTAGGCTTCCTTACAGGAATCGGCGGGGGTTCAACGTATTTTTCACGGATCTCTTCAATTCTTTTCTCAAGGTGAGCCTTCAGTTCCTCGCCTATGCATCTGCCTCCAAAGGAGTCTATCCTAGCGGCTATGGCTAGTTTTCCAGCTAAAGCTCGAGCGATTTTTCCCCTATGCCATTTTTTGGCTTCGTGCAAGTAGGTGTGTTGGAAAATAATTCCATGCTTTGGTGGTCTTGTTCCTGTTTTTAGCGAGCGAAATAGGGCTTTTTCTGCTCCTAAGACTTGGATTGTGCTTGCTGGTCGCCTAGCTAGGTTTGTTAAGCCTCCAGCCAATGCAATTAGACGTGCTCCTAAGAGAGAGCCAACTATGGCTTTTGTGTTGGGTGCAACCTCCTCCATGGCTTTGTCAAGATAATTCTCTAAGGTTTGCCTTAACTGGTATAGGCTGATCACGTTTTTGCACAAATCTTGAATCTGCGCAATGTCTGTTTCTGTTAAGTCTGCGCCCATGGATGTTTCCGCTACTTTAGCTATTTGCTCAGCCTTCGACCTTGGAATTTCCTCTTCCTCGAGTTTTTCAGCCGTAAAGGTATCTTTGCTGCCCAGATTTAGCACCAAACGGGCGTAGGTTTCATGCTTATCCAATAACCGGTCAAGTTCTGGAAAATGTATGCCATACCATTCCCTAACACGGCCCATAAACAAATTTATAGCTTTATCCAAGTCATCGAGAGTTTGGATGGCCTGAGCGATGATTAAGTCTCTTTTCTCCATGGCTCCTTTAACCCGTAGCTTAGCCATTTCTATAGTTACATTATGCGTCCATAGAGTGAATTCCTCAGCATTCTTTACAAAGCCCGTTTCAACGGCAAACCTCTCCATGCTGGAACGAAGCATTTCGTGAGCCTCAGAAGGCTTGAATACTTCAACCTTAACTCTAAACTTTTCTTTGGCTTCGTTAGCAAGGCTTGCATTCTCAAAAACAAAGGTTTCATAACCACTTTTTCTAAGTCTATTAATTAATTCTGCAATGTCATCCACCATTCTTCCAGCTTCAATTTTCGCAAGGGTTTGAGCTGCATTTTGCGGCTTTTTGGGAAACAAAACTTTTTCTATTAACTTGTTTTCTTCATTGAAAGCTAATATGCCAAATGAACATTCAACTACTGATGCCTTCATTACTTAAGCTTCCTCCATAATTGAAATCATTTAGCGCCAATTAACTATTGCTAAGCTTTATCTTAATAAATAGTTGTTGCAGTGGTGTTTTGGGTTTGCAAAAATTTTAAGTGTTCAAAATCGGATACTATATAGCGATAGTGGGCGAGCTGGAGTTTATGAGCAGTCTTAGAAATGTGGTGGAGAGACTTAAAGGCTTGGAAACTGAACGGAAGAATCTTTTGTTGGAAATTGAAGAGCTTAAAAAGATGGCTGATTCCAAGGCTAAGGCTTTGGAAAGTGAAATAAGCATGCTCAGAGAAGAAGTGAAATCGCTAAGAGTACTGCTTGGCGCTGAGGAAACAGAACCCGCAGTTGGACAGAAAAAGAAAAAATAGAGAAAAATTTGAAACCTCTACTCTCTTACAAACCACAACAAATTAGGGTTTTATTTGCAAAAACTAAGCTTTATCTTGTTAAAGTGATAACCTCTACTGCAAACTGTTCGTGGTGAAGAATCTTTGAGTAGTAGCCGCTTAAGCGTTAGTTTGGCTGGTTTAAAGCTTGCTAATCCGACAATATTAGCTTCGGGCATTCTGGGGTATTCCGCAGAAACTTTCGAGAGAATCGTTAAGGGTGGAGCTGGCGCCGTAGTCACAAAATCTGTTGGGTTAAAGCCACGGAATGGCTATGCAAACCCGACGATAGTGCAAACAAGCTGTGGCTTAATCAACGCCATGGGACTTCCAAATCCTGGAATAGGCGAGTTTGTTAATGAGATTCGCGAAGCAAAAACCGTTTTGGATGTTCCATTAATCGTGAGTGTTTATGGCTTTTCAGCAGAAGAATATGCAAAAGTAGCCAAAAAAGCCGTGGACGCAGGGGCTGATGCCATAGAGCTTAACGTTTCATGCCCCCATGTTAAAGAAACAGGCTCTGAAATAGGGCAGAACCCGAAAATTCTAACAGAAGTTGTAGAAAAAGTTAAGGCTGTTGTAGATAAACCAGTTTTTGTGAAGTTGTCCCCAAACGTTACGAGCATAGCGGAAACCGCAGAGGCTGCTGTTAAAGCTGGTGCAACCGCCATAACAGCCATAAACACGGTTAAAGCCATGGCAATAGACACGGAAACAACCATGCCCATCCTAAGCAACAAAATTGGCGGGCTGTCAGGCCCAGCAATAAAACCCATAGCTGTTAGGTGCGTTTACGAGATTTACGAGCAAGTCAAAGTGCCAATAGTAGGGTGCGGTGGCATAGCAAATTGGCGTGATGCAGTGGAATTCCTTCTTGCAGGAGCCTTGGCAGTTCAAATAGGCACCGCAGTAGCCCTAAAAGGCCCAAACGTATTCAAAGCCGTTGCGCAGGGAATAGATGCTTATTTGAAAAAGAAAGGTTTCAAGAGTGTGGAGGAAATTGTTGGCTTATCACATCGCAGCTAACCAACTGAGAAGTACGCGCATTCTAAACGTTAAAACTGAAAGTCCAACAGTAAAAACATTCACATTTAAAGACAAAGTATGCGCAAGGGCTAAGCCAGGCCAGTTTCTAATGCTTTGGATTCCAGGTGTTGATGAAATTCCCTTAAGCATTTTGGATGCAAACGAGGACGGCACAGTTTCTGTGGCTGTCAAAAAAGTTGGAGAAGCAACGCAAGCCTTGCACAACAAAAAAACAGGTGAAACCATAGGCATTCGAGGACCTTTTGGCAACAGTTTTACATTGAAAGAAGGGAAAATATTGATGGTTGGTGGCGGAACAGGCACAGCTCCATTATTATTCTTAGCAAAAAAATCGGCATCAAAAGCGACAAAGCTGGTTTTCGTGATAGGCGCAAAAACGAAGGAAGAACTACTTTTCATAGATAAGCTTGAAGAGATATGTGGTAAGAGAGATTTGGTGGCGACAACAGAGGATGGCAGCTATGGCATTAAATGCTTAGCCACAACATCATTGGAAACGCTTTTGACTAAAGAAAGATTTGACATGATTTATACTTGTGGACCTGAACAGATGATGCAGAAGGTTTCGGATTTAGCTGAAAAACATGGAATAACCTTAGAAGCCAGCCTAGAACGTCTAATGCGGTGTGCAATAGGATTGTGTGGAAGTTGCGTTGTGGGTAAGTATCGCATTTGCAGAGATGGCCCAGTATTCACGGCAAGCCAACTGAAAGAGGCAAAGAGTGAGTTTGGAGTTTCAAAACGCGATTTCAGCGGAAAGAGAATACCTCTAGGATAGTTTTACAGCTTAATCTGCTTCAGAATTTCGTCGAAGCTTTGATACCTATCTGGATTTTCATAGCACCCCTCAAAGATTGGATATAGTTTAGAGACTTCCTCATAATAGCTGGGATTGGGCTTTATTCCCCGTCGCTCTAGATCAGCTACATGCTTCTTGACTCCAAAGTAAGCGATAAGGTCTACAATAGTGTGTGCGATAGCACAGTTTAGACCAAGGCTTTGCAGTTTCGTTTTGAGAAAATAGTCTGGCACAAGAATATGGGCAATTTCATGAGAAAGAAGTTTCTTTTCAATGTCCAAGTCGGGAAAAGGAGGTAAAACTACATCTTCAGTCCAACTTTGGGCGCCATAAACGCAATCTACGAGATGCGCAGCGATCGTGCTAGTTTTCCACGGTAACTTGGCCAAACTTGACATTTCAGCTAAAACAAAGTCATTAATACGGTTCCATTCTGCTTCAAATCTTGACCTATACTCCTTAAGTTTTTGTGCTGTTTGACGCCAGACATTCTCATACGAGGAAAGGGCTTCCGACAAGATTTCCACCCAGATGTTCATTTGTTCTTGAGATGCTTTCCTCAGAATTTTTCTGGTTTTGGTAAAGGTGTTTGCTTCAAAAAGGGATTTTCCAACAAAATCCCAATTGTAGAATGAGTATCGCCATAGATTTTGGAATTTTTGATGAAGACTTTGCGTTTTCAGATTTGCATAATGTTGTCTGTAGGTTGAGTTGTTTAAAATTCCAAGCGAGTACTCATCAGAGAAGTATTCGGAGAATAGAACACTGATATGGTAGAAGAGGTTGACTTGTTTGCTTACAAAGAACCGAAGTTTTGGAACGTTAGCCATAAAGTTCCCTCGATACGTATTATACATATTAGATTGCATAAAAGCTATTTCAACCAAGATTGGTGAAATCTGACAAAACCTTTCTCTCTAATATTAACGGTATTGCTGAATCATAAATCGTGACAAGCGTCTTGCAGGCGCTTGAACTCTTTTAGAAAGGATTCGCGCATCTCGATCTTTCTTTTTTCAGGGAGAAAAGAAGAGTCAACAGCGTTGAGGCTTAATCTGAATAGTTCAGGAACCGTAAAGTTCAGACACCGATGAAGTTGAAGGTACTCATTATTCATATCACTGTTGAACATGGACGGGTCATCAGTGCTCACAGTTACCTCGAGACCTTTTTCCACAAATGTTCGCATAGGATGCTTCTTCAGAGAAGAGACAACTCTGGTCTTCAAGTTGCTGATAGGGCACATCTCGATGGTAATACCCCGTTTCAGAAGATAGTTCATAAGCTCAGGGTCGCGGCTTGCAGCAACCCCATGACCTATATGCTCAACACTAAGATACCTCACTGCTTCCCATATGCTCTCTGGTCCAGCAGCCTCTCCTGCATGAGCAACCAAATGGAGCCCCATCTCCTTAGCTCTTTGGTAAACAGGTGCGTAAGGCTTCGGGGGAAAACTTTCTTCGCTACCGCCTATGTCGACGGAGACAACGTTGTCACCCTTTTGCTCTATTAGGTCGAGGACTTCCATTCCAACTTCAGGTCCGTAGTTTCGGACCAAGTCGATTCTAATATTGCATTCGATGCCAAAATCATTGTGTGCACCGTATATACCTCTATTGATAGCGTCAATCATCAAACCATAGTTAAGTCCTTTTTTGACGTGGTCAAAGGCAGAGAAGCTCGCCTCGACGTAGCGAACATTACATCGCGCGTCATTCTCCAGCATCTCATAGGTTATACGTTCGAATTGATCCTCTTTCGTAATACAGTCAAGCACAGTGGTGTAAATGGTAATAAAGTGAGGGAAGTTGCGATACTTAAAGAAACGTCGAGCATCCTTCAAGGTCTTGAAAGGCTTCTTTAATCTGCCTTCTTCAGCAAGCCAGAGTAGCGTTTCAGGCCTTATAGAACCAACAATGTGAACATGTTGCTCAACTTTAGGCAGCGCCCTTATGAAACCAACAACATCCATTAAGATACACCGAAACTAGGTATGTATTATCAACCCTATAAAATTCTAGCACAATCAAAAATTCTAGCCACACTCACTAGAAATATCCTTATTGAATACATCGTTAAATCTATATAAGGGACAGGTATAGGCTTCACAGAGAGCAGCAGAGTAACCTAACTCACTCATTAATTGTTAATTCAAAAAGGTTATATTTTGCTGGTGCTATTCTGTTGTATTTGCGGGTGCAATGTGATGCAAGGTGACCGCCAAATTCGGACCTAATTCTGAAAAAAACCTTACAATGGATTATCGCCCGCTTGAACTTGAAAAACAAATCCGCGAATTCTGGAACAAAAACCAAACACAAAAACAACTGATAGAGTTCAGAGAAAAAAATAACATCGGCATTTTAGGCTATGTTGAAGGACCACCCACACTAAATGGCATACCGCATGTTGGGCATGCCAGAGGCCGCGTGATGAAGGACCTTCGGTACCGCTGGAAAACAATGCAAGGTTATTTCATGCCTTTTTGGGCGGGATGGGACTGTCAAGGCTTGCCAGTCGAGTTGGAAGTTGAAAAGCTTTTAGGCGTGAAAAACAAGCGGGAACTCCTCGAAAGAGTAGGCGAAGAACACTTCATAGAAGAGTGTAAGAACGCTATTATGAAGTATCATCGGGAATGGGTTGAAGCCGACAGAAAGCTCGGAGTCTTCATAGACCAAGACAAGGCTTACTGGACGTATTTAGACAGCTACATTGAAAGAGAATGGCAAATCCTCAAACACGCTTGGGATCAAGGCTTACTGGAAGAAGGATACTACGTTGTTGCCTACTGCCCAGGCTGCCAAACAAGCCTAAGCAGCGCTGAAGTAGGCTACGAAGGCGCATACAAAATCGTCGAAGACCCTAGCTTATACTTCAAATTCAAACTCGCCGACAAACAAGACGAATACTTCCTCGTGTGGACAACCATGCCCTTCACACTCATAACAGACACGATGCTAGCCGTGCACCCTGAGGCAGAATACGCAAAAGTCAAAGTCGGAAACGAAAAATGGATACTTGTAAAACAACGTGTCCAACCAGTCTTGGAAGAATTGAACATAAAGGAATGGGAGATAACCGAGACTATCACAGGAAAGAGCCTTGAAGGCGCAAAATATGATTATCCATTCAAGGACATAGTTCCGAAACAAGCGGAGCTGGAGCAAAAGCATCCTCTGGTGCACAAGGTTATTTGCGAAGACTTTGTGGACATAAACACTGCCACAGGAGTCGTGCATCAGTCACCTGGAAACGGTGAAGAGGACTTTTTCGCCGCACAAAGGCGAGGCGTCCCAATTTTCGCTCCATTCGACGACGAAGTCAAATTCACAGACGACGCTGGCATCTTCAAAGGTATATTCGCAAGAGACACAGACATAATGGTTATCGACGAACTTCGCAAAAGAGGCTTACTCGTTGAAGCCAAAACCGAGAAACATGAATATCCAACATGCTGGCGTTCCCATCACAAACTAGTTTGGCTGGCAAGAAGAGAATACTTCTTGAGAACAGACAGAATAAATGATAAAGTTGTGAAAGCCGCGGAAAAAGTGGAATACTTCTTCGAACCCCCGAAAAACCGTTTCCTCTCCTTCTTGAGAGAAGGAAAACCATGGTGCATATCCAGAGAACGTGTTTGGGGCGCCCCATTACCAGTCTGGAGATGTGAGAAATGCGGAGCAAAAACCATGGTTGCGAGCAAACAAGAACTCTTCGAAAAAGCCATGGAAAAACCGCAGGGACATTTTGAACTGCATAAACCTTGGGTTGACCGCATAACGCTAAAATGCGAAAAATGCGGTGGCTTAATGCGCAGAGAAGACTTTGTGTTGGACTGTTGGCATAACGCTGGAGCTGCACCCTACGCTAGGTTTACAGATGAAGAATTCAAGAAATACGTGCCTGTCGACTATCTGACAGAAGCGATGGACCAGACACGGGGATGGGCAAACACGCTTCTCTTAGAATATGTGATATTGACTGGAAAAGCAGAATCACCATATAAGGCATTCCTGTTACAGGGTTTAACGCAAGATGCTAAAGGTAGAAAAATGAGCAAAAGCCTCGGAAACGTATTAGAGGCTAACAAGACACTGGAAAAATACTCGGCAGACGTTTTCAGGTTTTATGTACTACGGAAATGTGCTCCTATAGACTCTAACGATTTTGATGTTCAAGAGATAAATCGCCGCCCATATCAAGTGCTTTCCACACTATACCATCTGAGCAGGTTCTTGGTTCAAAATGCCGAGTTCGACAACTTTAACCCAAAAATGCATACGTTGGACTGGGCAGAAGATGGAAAATACCTCAAGCCCGCAGACTTTTGGTTACTGTCAAAACTTCAAGAAACCATAGAGGAATATAGTGTCAGATTGGAAAAATGTGAATTCAACTTTGCACTTGCAACCTTGGAAGATCTTGTTATAGAAAGCCTAAGCAGACTTTACGTGCCTATGGTTCGGAAAGAACTATGGACAGACGACCCTGAAACTCTTAACAGGAGACTTGCAATATACGCAACCTTATGGCATGTTCTAAAAACGGTTACACTGCTCTTCAACCCTGTCACACCATACCTAAGCGAAGCCCTATACCAAAAAGTCTACAGAAGACTAGACTCAACGCTGCCGGAATCGGTAAACTTTCAAGGTTGGCCAAAACCAGACAAAAAAATGCGAAGCAAAACCGTAGAAGAAGACTTTCAAACATTATTCAAGTGCGTTTCGCTTGTTTATTCTGCTAGACAATCTGCGAAGCTAAAGAGAAGATGGCCCCTCAGCAGAATGGTTGTCGTGGCTCCTGAAAAAGTTTGTAATGCTGTGAAAAATGTTGAAGACCTGTTCCTCGAACTTGCAAACGTAAAAACTGCGGAGTACTGTCAAGAAGCTCCAGAATACACTTCTCAAGGGGGATGGATTTGCGCCGTCGGGGACGACATACGGGTATTTTTGGATGTTCACCGTGACGAAAATCTGCTCGGTGAAGGTTTAATGCGCGACCTAGCCCGAAGGGTTCAATCCTTAAGAAAAGAATTGGGTTATGTACCAACTGACGTTTTAGAGACTGTTCACATAGCCGAACTTGATGATGAAAGTATTAGGCTACTGAAGCCATACTTGAAGGAGATGGAAGAACTTGTCCGCGCTAAGAACGTCTATTTACATGGCAGCCGCGAAGAAGTTAAGGCAAAGTGGCATGAGCATCAACTAGATGATAAGAGAATCTACATCGCAATTCCTCAACAGCATGGGTTAAAATAGACAACTCGGACAAAATCCTTTATAAAAATGAGAAAAAGAAACGACATTATCATAAACTCTAAATCCAGCCTTCCCATAATTTTTGTTGAATGCTTATCAAAAGGGGGCCGGTGGTTCAGTTTGGTATGAACGCCGCCTTCGCAAGAAATGAAACCGAGAAAGGCGGAAGTCGCGGGTTCAAATCCCGCCCGGTCCACAAAACGTTTAACCAGCAAATTTTTAACTTGTAAAGACAGATGTTTATGGGGGTGAATTGCATGTTATTCGTAACTTTGCTTTCTCCTAAGGGAAAGGGCGTAGACGCTGTAAAATATCTAAAAAGTTTGAAGGAAAAAGAGAATATCAAAATTCGAGATGTGTTCTTCACTTTTGGCCGTTATGACGGAGTAATAGTCTTTGAAGCCTCTAATGAGAAAGAAGCCATGAAATTCACTATGGAAACAGGCTTTTCAACACAATACACTATGGAAACGCTAGTGGCTGTTTCAGCAAAGGAACTTTAAGCAACAGACAGCTCTGTGTAGCCCATGGCTGATCCGAGTAGCTTCAAATCCCCGTTCAAATTCCCCACGTTGAGAATGACCGGTTTGCTGTGTCGACGGGACAAAACGGGAGTTCGAATCTCAACCGGGCTACCATGAAACGGTAGTCAGTGCAGGGTTCAAATTCCCGGTTTTAACCTTGCACTACCTACCGTTTATACAGAATGTAAACTCCTGACAACATAACAAATCCAGCCATTAACTGAATCGAGGAAAAATTTTCTCTGAGCATCAGAAAGGCGAAAGCAGCGCCGAAAAGTGAAGATGTTGAGAATATGACGCCCGTTTTCATAGCCCCTATCTCTCTGAGACCCAACAGGAAGAAGAGAATCGAGAAGCCTATGCTGAAAGCTCCCACAGATATCAAGTAAGGAAAAACAGACAAAGAAATCTGAAACTCAAGTCTAAGCGCCCACGAAAGTATGAGCAGAATCGTTCCACCCATTAGGCATTTCAGTACTGTTATGAGGATAATATCCTCCTTTTTGCTCAAGAATCTACTCAAGATGTTATCGATGCCCCAAAACAAGCATGCTGTTACTATTAGCATGTTGCCAAATAAGCTCTGAGTTAAGGTCAACCTGAAGAATTCACCATTAGTCGTTAAGAACAAGACTCCCACAAACAAGAAAAGAATACCAATCCAATCTTTCTTGCCTGCCTTCTCTTTCAAAAATAGAAATGCAATCAGCACTGTGAATAAAGATTCAGTGTTCTGCAATAAAGACGCGTTTATCGCTGTTGTTTCATTAAGGCCGTTGAGGAACAGAAAGGGCGCAATAGTCGAGCCAGAGAGCACGACCAGAGCAAGTATAACAAAATCTTTCGTGTTAATCTTGGCTTCTGTCTTAGTAGGTGTCCTAAGAAGGGACATGATTCGGTTGCGAAGAGGTGAAAAGCGAACCAATGATAAGGAAATGCCTGCAAATAGATAGATGAGTCCTGCTACGACTGTTGGATGCATCTGTGCCAGGACTATCTTGTTTAAAGTCGCTCCCATTCCAAATAATAAGGCTGACGAAATGGCGCTAGCATATCCCCAGTGATGAGTCAACTCTACGTACCCCTTTTTCAAATTTCCGCAACTATTGTCAAAAACAAAAAGACCACATAGATAAAAAGGAGTATAAGACCTTTCAGTTTTCCAATCTTCATTGTTATCAGGTAAACGAAGAATAAAGCAGTTATGAAAAGGAAAACACTACCATTCAATAGCAACGTCTCACTTGAAACCTGTAATGGATGTATGAGCGCCGTGAACCCTAGGACAATCATTAATGTGAACAAATTCGCACCAAGACAACCCGCAACAGCCAAGTCGCCATGCCCTTTTCTAGAAGCCGCAACTGCTGTGGCAATATCCGCAAAAGACGTCCCCAAGGCGACAACGGTCATTCCCAGCAACAGCTCAGAAGCTCCAAGAATGGCAGCAATATTAACGACCGACCGTACAAGGAGATCTGCGGTAATCAGCGATACGATTATTCCAAGTGCGAAGGAAACGTAAGCGTTTCTTATTTCGAGGCGCTTTCCAGTCAGAGTTGTCAGCAAGTCGAATTCAATTGCGACTTCTGCAGCTTCGCTCTCCTTCTCTTCGGGAGCCTCAATCTTTTCTTGCTCGTACACATTGATGATGTAAAACACAGCTAGCGACAGAAGGACAATTCCTTCAGTCTGTGACACAAGACCATCCAGCATAAATGCGAAGGCAGAAATCGTGGCAACCATCAAGAAAATACCATCTCGTATTATCATTCTTCTGTGAACCAAAAGCGTTGAGAACATGGTGGAAAGCCCTATCATAAACGCAATATTTCCGATATTCGACCCAACGACATTGCCAAAGGCTATTTCGGGTTCGCCTTGCACAGCTGCTAAAAGCGAAACCAAAAGTTCCGGGAGGATATATAAAAGTGAGACCAAGAGTATTCCCAAAGCAACCTTTGTGGTATTCAATTTGTGGGTCAGTGCAACAACGGAATCCGCAGTCCAATCTGCACTTTTTGACAAGAAGAAAATACTAATCAACAGCACGGCGACCCAAAGCACTAAGTCAATCATCAAACGTATCGAACTAATAATAGAAAGCTGTCTTTATAAATCTCGTCAATTGAATTTCAGAAACCCTTTCTCTCCCTGTATATAGTGAACGAGTTACCCAAACTGTTTTCTATGGCAGTAGGCCTCAAAAATTTACCCTGAGCCTTCGTCAACACTCGAAAGGGTAGTCAAAGCTCCCCTTGATAATGTGAAACCGAACGAGAAATCTAAACAAAACAAGTCAATATTCACGAATATCACTCGAAAATGTACTTTTAGGTCGATTTGAAGACATTTTTCTGAGAGGAAAAAGAATCGAGTTTTAACGCCGATAATTTAAACCGATATTTGAACCTATCCCGGGCTACCATAAGATTTTCTTAAGATTTTTCAAAGTGCTTTTAAGCTCCTTTTCTTAAAAAGTTAGTCGCGCAGTTAGGCTTTCTTTAATGGCAAAGTGAAAATAGAAGTTAACATATAATCGAAAACGGAAGACTGTTTTAAGTGAAAGGATGATGGAACAATATATTTCGGATGGCGAATATCGAACTCATTTTGAAAAGCTGGGGAGTCTTAGGTCTAGAATTGCGAGAGATTTGCCTTTCAAACCTGGTATGCGTATGCTTGATGTTGCAACTGGTGAAGGATTTTTTGCCATAGAGGTCGCAAAACGTAGTAGTAATATGACGATCACGGGCATTGATATTTCTCAAAGGGCTATTAGAGAGGCAATAAGGAATGTTAAAAAGGAGAACTTTGAAGACCGCATAGAAATTCTTAAGATGGACGCCACTACGATGGACTTTCATGATGGAGAATTCGATATGGCAATCAATTTCACAGGATTTGAGGAGATTCATCTGAGCAGAGGCAGAGGAGGTATTCAAAAGACGTTTTTAGAAGTGAATAGAGTTTTAACGCTTGGAAGCTACTTTTGCTTTGTAGTTATGCCTTCAGAAGAGATGGAAACAAAGGCTCAAAAGATAGAAGTAGCCTTGTTCGACTACATTTGTGGAGCCAAATATCTGAGCAGCAAAGAATATGAAGTCATGGCAACAAATGCAAAATTCAAGTTAATCGAAAAGAGAAGCTATTACAGTGGATTAAAGTTCACACCACAACAAGCAAAATGCGAAGTCAAATATGTAATTAAAAATATTCCAAAAATTTACGGAATCGCAACCCCCTCTTTCAACGAAGTCTGGATCAAATTTGGAAGAGACATAGAAGAAAACGGAATGGGCTGTTACTCTAAAGTCGTGCTAATGGTTGCCCAAAAAGTTCCCAATGTTCTATAACATAATATGATTCCCATCGTGCAAGATGTTTTTAACATCCTTTCCTTTTTGTTCAATATACAGCCTTCTTCTTTCAATGTCCCTTAACAGAAAGTGCGAAAAATTTCTTCTTATTATTCATTTAGGGCTTAGAGCACGTGCATGTTAGAGAGTTTTTCAATAAGTTCTATGGCGCGCGCAGCCGTTGTCTTCGCAAAGAAAAAACTCAAAACAGAGGCCTGACTTCCAAAAACCCATTCTATAATCCAACCTAACGTTTTAAGCACTTCACAGCATTGAAAACCTCATTTAAGCTCGTTTCTCCGCTTTTTTCTGGAAATAAAAGTAAATTGCGTCTTAACCCTGATGATTTAAACCAACATTTGAACCTATTTGTTTTTGGCGGGCCCGGAGGGATTTGAACCCCCGTTCTCCGGTCATTTCAGATCTCCGGCTCCGAAGGCCAGCGCCTTAATCCAGACTGGGCTACGGGCCCAAAAGAAGAATAGCTGAGAAACAATTAAAAGTGTTCCGAAAATCCTTAAAAATAGTTAAAGGGTTTATACTATTTGATGTTGTTGACGGGCCGGTAGCTCAGCACGGTTGGAGCGTTCGGCTGATAAAAGCGCAGAAACCGAAAGGTCGCCGGTTCAAATCCGGCCCGGCCCACTATCTTAAATTTTATACTAATAGCAGAAAAAGCACA
>Ga0315312_1000441_pt1 | contig 49757 bp, 41 predicted proteins | sample TDP7_MG_FD_203629 | JGI IMG/M metagenome (GOLD analysis project Ga0315312, IMG submission 203629) | Freshwater sediment microbial communities from Lake Towuti, South Sulawesi, Indonesia - TDP7 | ecosystem: Environmental > Aquatic > Freshwater > Lake > Sediment | place: Indonesia: South Sulawesi... | reverse complement strand
CGTAGCCACCCATGCCGCCATAGCCGCCACCCCCGTACCCGCCATAGCCACCCATGCCGCCATAGCCGCCCATGCCACCGTAGCCCCCCATGCCGCCGTAGCCGCCCATACCGCCATAACCACCATAGCCGCCCATGCCACCCATGCCGTAGCCACCCATGCCACCCATGCCATAGCCGCCCATGCCGCCCATGCCGCCGTAGCCGCCCATACCACCCATGCCATAGCCGCCCATACCACCCATGCCATAGCCGCCCATACCCATCATACCCATGCCCATCATGCCCATGCCCATCATGCCCATCTGGCGGAAATTGGCAGGCTCGCCGACCAAGTCGGTGATATCATACACCCTCGTCACCATTTTGCTTGGAAGCGAATCTATAGTTGCTATGGTAATCACTCCATTCTCGACGACGTAACCGAGCTCTTCTCCAAGAGGTCCGCCGCCAACGGCTTTCAGCAGATTCTCCAGCGCGGTGCCCAGCCGAACTGCTGGTATAGCATCCATATTTATCGCCGTGGTCGGCTCAATCTCCGCGCGGTCGAGCAGGTCTCGCCAAAGTACGACTATCTTTAATGGCGGCTCAACGGAGTTCCTCATTATGTCTATCGCCTCACTAAGAGGCATGGTGGGCGACAATCGTGAAAGGTCAACAACCCTGTCCAATTGCTCGTACACGGCCACATCAGCCGGGTCGAGCCCCATCGGTTTGTCAGGTTGGCGTGTCGGTTTCTCTATTATCTCCCGCCAATTCTTAGGATAGACAAGGTCCTCAGCATACGGAATTGCCGATTCCTCTGTTTTCAGCAGAATATCTGCCCTCTGTTTATCCGCCTCCTTCCGCAATTCCCATTGTTTGCGGAAGTAAACCATATCTTCCAGTGTGTCTTTCAGTACCAGAGCATCATCATTTTGTGGGTCCAAAGCAAGCAAAGTCTCCAACTGACCGAGAGCAGCCTCATACTTCTGCTGTTTCTGATAAGCTTTGGCACTTTCCATCAGCGACACTATTCTTTTCTGTTTTTCTGCCTCCATTTGCTGTCTAAACAGGCGCTGAGCTTCGGTTGCTTGCTGGCGCTTCTGCTCATCCAACTGCAGAGCCTTTTGCTGCATCGCCTCGGCTATCTTCTTATCCAACTGGTTTAGCTGGCTGCTATAGTCTTTGAACAGTTCGTCGCCGAGCTGGAGTCCGTTATTGTCAACCACGGCCTGGGCCCCGTCGATAGCCTCTTTGGCCTTATCGAACTGGCCCTGGCTCATGTATTTCTGTGCCTTGTCGACGGCATCATTAACAACCGCTTCGGTGTGAGTTCGGATAATATTTCTTCGTTGATTGATCTGCTCTATATAACTGGGTCGTTCAGTCACTTGCGGGGCCAGCCCTGGAGCAGTGACGATTTCCAGCGGCGGCTTTTCCTCTTCCAATATTACCTGTGGTTTAGTTTCCTGCTGCAATTTCTGTGAAGGGTGCGGCTCAATAACAGGTGCAACCGTCGTTTCCGGCAGCTTCGGCTGGGGTTTGCCTTGTTCCAGAGAAGGAGGCTTGATCTGCAATTGCTTTGGACCCAAGACCTGGTCTATTTGCCATAAGTAACCTTCTATTGCTTTTACGATCGGTGCCGGAGCTAAGCCACTCTGTACAACCTCTAAAAAACCTTCTCGCGCTTTTTCGAGTTGACCTGCGCTGTAGTATTCTATACTGCGCATATAGGTCTGAGCCATTTTCTGCGTCTGCCCGTTCAGCGGCTGCAATATTCTTTCAGGCCCCTCGGCAGCTTTTTGGGGCATCGGAGTCGGCAAAGGTTTAAGTTCCTCAGGTCTCTTGACAGGTGCCTTAGGCGCGAGCATCGGACGCTCTATTTGCGCCAAGTGACCAGCCACTTGTTTCCTCTCGGCTTCGGTTAAGAACAGACTATTCCTGATTTTTTCCAGATGTTCTTTAGCCGTGCTCAACTCACCTTGGGTAATCAAGTCAGCGGCTGTTTGCTTATACTTCAATGCGAGTTCTCTGGCCTGCGCCGCTTTCTGAGCTTTTTTCAGATCCTCGTCCAGCTTATTGCGCTCCGCAACAGTCAGATACTCCTGATAACCCTGGGCCATAAGCAAGGTTTTTTCTGCCTGGGCGTAGTAGCCGCGTTGAAACTGCTCCGTCCCGACCTGAATCAGGTACTGCACCACCTGGCGCATCATCTGGTCTTGGCCAACTTCCTCTTGTCCAGATGGGACCGCTTCCGATAAGACCGCTACCAGCGACACAATCAATACCAGAATGATTGACAGAGGCTTTCTGCCCAAGGATTCGGTTAGAAAACTTGGCTTGCTCAAAAGTAACCTCCTGCCTACAAGAAATCACCCTCTCGGGAACCCTATGGCAAATCGTACAATGTCCACAACCTCCAATTTTAAGATGTAGGTTGGCCTTATAATGTTTCACTTTATAAAAAAATAATTTTTTTTGCAAGAGAAAAATTCGATTTACAGCCACCTGACCGATAATATTTAGATTTGTAATTTGGTAAAATGGGAGGTTTAGTAAAACTCCGAAAAAAATAGTCACTCAATAGATATTTTTTATAGGCCCAATGAAAGATTGAATGCCAGGTCAAAAACGCGGTATCTAACGCATTTGGTATGACGCCAGAACCTCTAATATTAGCTGTGGAAACATCCAGCAGAACCGGCTCGGTCGCCGTGGCGCTTGGCGAAAAATTGCTCGCCGAAACCAGCTTCTCAGGTCCGACCAGGCACAGCGCCGAGATTTTCCCCGCTATCCAGCACCTGATAAAACGATTTGTCCGAAAGCCCCATGAGATTGAGCAGGTTCATATTTCTATCGGGCCAGGCAGTTTCACCGGCCTACGCATAGCAACCACGTTAGCAAAGACGATGCACCTGGCCAACGGTGCGAGAATCGTTGCAGTTGATACTCTGGATGTAGTTGCCGCAAATCTAATCTACCCTGCACCGAAAAAAAGTCGCGAGCCAGAAGTGACCAGCCACGAGAGAATAGCCGCTATTCTCGATGCCAAACGCAATCAATTCTTTGTCGCCGTGTACGATCGCACGAGTAACCAGCGATTAACCGCAGAGAGCGCTGAGTCCGCAGAGGAAATTGAAATTGAAAATCTCAGCGTCCTCTGCGAACTCGGCGGTAAAAGATGGAAAAAAAGTTTTGCAGATTCCCTAATGACCGCTGCGCAATTCATCGAAAAGTTCGCCCGAAGTGACAAGCCGGTCTGGCTACTTGGTGACGGCCTGCTGTACCACCGCGACAAATTCCAGACTGAAGGCATCTGCTTTCTGGACCAGAAGTATTGGAGCCCCCGAGCGAGCATAGTTCACTTACTCGGCTGGCAAAAGGCTGTCGCCGGCGAGTTTTCCGACCCCCTGACTTTACAGCCGGCTTATCTACGTAAACCGGATGTCACAATAAAAAAGATTAATCCGCAACGTGGATTGGCGGATTAAAATTCAAAATGCAAAATGTAAAATGTAAAATTAAGGAAATTATTCGCTGGATTATAAAACCTTAATCTTTGCTCTTCGGCTTTTAAATTCTGGCAAAAAGGGTGCGTTATGGCAAGAAAGATGATTTACTCAGTGCTGCTCTTGGGCAGCCAAATTCTTTGTGCTCAAACGGTTGATTATTTTAACATTCCATACGGCGAATTGCTTTCAGTGTCCTCTGAGCAGGTCGGTTTGTGGTGGGCTTCGTCAGGCTGGAAGATAAGCCCTGATAAGCCGCTGCCAGAGACAAAAGGCCAGGCCATTGTTATACGCGCGGCCCGCAACGAAGCTGAGGCCGCACAATTGGTGGTTCGACCAGCGCTCCATTTGAAAAACTTCACCGTGCGCACTAGCCCACTGGCCGGACCGGGCAACGCTGTCATTCCCGCAGAAAATATCGAGGTACTCAAAGTCCGATACGTCAATGTCACACGACCTACAGACAAAAGTTCTGTCCCAGGCCTTTGGCCTGACCCGCTGCCGCCATTAGCAGGCCCAGTCGATCTCGAAGCCAACAAAAATCAGCCGTTCTGGGTTCGCGTGAAAGTGCCCAGCACGGCGCCGGCAGGAACGTACATCGGCTATATCCATCTATCGGCAGAGAAATTTGACGCCGATGTAACGATTCACGTGGAAGTTTATGATTTCGTTCTTCCCGACCGGATGACCTGCACCACTGCCTTTGGCTTTTCGCCGGGCAATGTATTTCGCTATCAAAAGCTCTCTGATGCCCAACAGAAAAGACAAGTTCTGGAAAAATATTGGGCCAATTTTAGCGCACACCATATCTCGCCTTACGACCCTGCGCCGCTGGATGGAATCAATGTCACCTGGCCAAAAGTTACCGAATCTACCAAGCCTGAAGAACTGACGCCCGTTTTTGACTGGACGGCCTGGGAAAAGGCGATGCAGCGTGCGATTGATTATTATCACTTCAATTCCTTTCGCCTGCACATCCCTGGTCTTGGCGGCGGAAGTTTTCACGCACGTCAGGAGCCGGAGCTTCTCGGCTTCAAGGAGGACTCGGCTCACTATAAGGCTGCTTTTACTGCCTACTGCCGTCAACTGCAGGAACACCTGCGCGACAAAGGCTGGCTCGATGAAGCCTACGTATACTGGTTCGATGAGCCTGCGCCCAAGGACTACGAGTTTGTCATGAATGGCTTTAGAAAGTTGAAAGACGCCGCCCCGGATATTAACCGAATGCTCACAGAACAGGTTGAGCCGAACCTTGTCGGCGGGCCCAATATATGGTGTCCTGTCTCGAATAATTACCAGCACGAACCAGCCGAAAAACGCCGCGAGTACGGCGAGAAGTTCTGGTGGTATGTCTGCACCGGCCCAAAGGCTCCATATTGTACCTTATTTATCGACCATCCCGGCACTGAACTACGCGTCTGGCTCTGGCAAACCTGGCAGCGGAAAATCGATGGCATCCTCGTCTGGCAGACAAATTACTGGACAAGCCCTACCGCATATCCCGATCCAGAGCATCCACAGAATCCCTACGAGGACCCGATGGGCTGGCGGTCAGGCTACGACACGCCCAAAGGCGAAAAAAGGCCCTGGGGCAACGGCGACGGCCGATTTATTTATCCGCCCGAGGCTGCCGCCGATGCCCATCCGGCCAAGCCGGTTCTCGATGGGCCGGTCGACAGTATCCGCTGGGAAATGCTCCGCGACGGCATCGAAGACTACGAATACCTGGCTATTCTGCGCAGGTTACTAAAAGCCAAAAAAGATAAAGTTACTCCTGAACAGGAGCGAAAATTTGCTGCCCTGCTTGATGTACCCGAAGACATCACAAAGGATATGACAACATTTACCAGAGACCCTGCGCCCATCGAGGCCCAGCGGCACCAAATAGCCCAAGCTATAGTTGAGCTAAACAGGTTATGAGCTTAGTCTTCATTTAATGGCTTCCTCGACAAAACACAATTGAAAGGAAAACGTATGCAGCCTATCTTCGTTCATCACCACGGCCCGGAACCGATATTTCTGGCACTTGTGATCGCATTTGTGCTTTTCGTAATATTTGTAGCGGCGGCCATAAAGCTGTTGATCTTCTGCAGGATATTTGCCAAGGCAGGCTACAGTTGGGCACTCGGCCTTTTAATGATCGTGCCAATAGCCGATATTATTATGGCTTTTTTCCTGGCCTTTGCCGACTGGCCGATCCATAAAGAGCTGTGCCTTCTCAAACAGCGGCAGGAAAAACCCCAAGTGTGAATCGCGGTTAATCAAGCCACTTCGCAGCAATGAAAATCAACGAACCAGAGCAAAATATCAAAAAAGTCTGAGTGATTCCTTCTTTGCGCGCATAATAATAGTAGAAACCTGTGCCAGAAAGGTAGACCCGGAAAAGTGCCTGAAGGATTAGAACAACGAAACTGGCTGAGATTCGCCGAAGGTGATGCTGAAATATGGCGGGAGTTTATCAGTCAACAGATTCCGCGGCTTTACGGTTTGTTTGTGAAGCGCTGGCCGAATCCTTCGCTCGCCGAGGAACTCGTGCAAAAGACAGTTTTTGACGCCGTCCGAGGACGCAGCAGCTACGATCCCTCAAAAGGCAGTCCCGAAGAATGGATTCTCGGCATCGCACGCAACAATATCAGCCTTGAGGCGAGAAACCGAGCAAGCCGGCCAAGTCCCAACGGCGACATCAGCAGCTACCTTGCGGCAATCGACACTCAGCCGCTTCCTGATGAAGTGCTCGAACGCCAGGAGACAGCCTTGATTGTCCGCTCGGCGCTGAGCCGACTGGAAGCGAAGGAGCAGGCCGTTCTAAAGGCAAAGTATATCGAAGGGCTTGACGCACGTGACATCTCCCAACAGATGAACATGACGGAAAAAGCTGTGCACAGCATGTTATACAGGGCAAGAATTTCTCTTCGCCAGGAGCTTAAACGCATGGCGATTCAAGATGTCGAAGGGCAAAGACTATGAAGCGAGAAAATGACAATTCGTTCTACTACAATGGCATTATCCAATTAGATAAGAATCTCTCGCGACTGGTGAAATTGACTTGCGATCCAAATAAACCCACTGAGGCATTCACACAGTCCCTGATAAGTAATGTTCTTGGTGAACTCAAGCGTTCTATGGCGGCAAATAAACGGACCAGAGAGAATATCCTGGTGAAGGTTAGCTGGCTGGATAAAGCCGTCGGCTGGGCTGCTATGAGCGCTGCTGCCTGTGCGGCGTGTTTAGCCTTTGTGGTCGCCGCTCTACTTAAGATAAATAGCTGCCTGGCGGCAATGACTATTATGACCATGTTTGCTAACTGGCTCATTTATCTTCGAGGACTTATATTATGACTACGGAAAGGCCGGATAGAGTTAGTGTCATCGATCCTATAAGCCCCGCTATAGATAGGGTCAAAATCATGCTTTTCAGGCCCTTCGATCTACGCAGGTGGTTCGTGATTGGTTTTTGTGCCTGGCTGGCATATCTGGGAAGCGGTGGCGGTGGAGGAGGTGGAGGCGGAGGACATGGAGGCGGTCCTAACATCACCCTGCCTCACAGGCCAGGACATGACGCCCAGATAGGACACGCCCTTAACCAGGCCAAAGAATACTTCGTGGATAATATGTATTGGATAATTCCTGCGGCTGTCATCGTGGTTATCGTGGCTGTCATCGCCATTTTGGTGGTCGTAGGAATTGGTCTTCTTATTACGTGGCTAAACAGTCGAGGTCGATTTATGTTCCTTCACTGTGTAGCGCAAAACAAGGCGGAGATCAGAGTCCCCTGGCAGAAATTTAGAAAACAAGCCAATAGCCTCTTTCTGTTTCGAATCGTTCTGGGCCTCATTAGCTTGGCAGTCATAGGTTTACCGATTTTGGGAATCGTTTTACTTATTATTATGATGGCATCCCGAACCGGCCCGCTTGTAGCCTCTATTTGCGGTATTGTCGTCCTCGGCCTGCTCATATTTGTTCTGTTAACAGCGTTATTCTTGGTGAAGAAATTCACTATGGATTTTGTCGTACCGATTATGTTTCTGCGGGCGACAAACTGCATAGCCGGCTGGCGGCAATTTATGACCATCCTCTCCGCAAACAAGCTGCGTTTTGCTCTGTACCTGCTCTTTCAAATCGTAATAGCGATTACTATCGGTGCGATTATTGCTATTGGTTTTTGTATAGGATGTTGCCTTTGCTGCGTAAGTGTGCTTCTGTGGATACCGTATATTGGCACGGTTATAGTGCTGCCGCTGCTGGTTTTCGAGAGGGCATATTCGCTGTATTACCTGCGCCAGTTTGGCCCAGACTTCGATGTCTTCAGCCTCGCGACCGAAGCTGCCGGGTAGTTTCCTCGGCCCTTACGCCGCGGTAGCCCGTCAAAACGTAGCTGAACCGCCTTACAGAACGAGGCTTAAGCTCCAATGTGAACTTGACCGTATCAAGGTCCACTTTCTCAAACTTATCAAAGTCACCGCTTTCCTTCAGCGTCCAGTATGGCGTATCGAAATTACGCTGAATCTCCACCTTGACCGGAATGTCCCGTGTGTTCCTAACCTCTACCGTAGAAGTGGTAATCTCGTCCCAGCCAGATATATTGCGGTTCCTGTCGAAGCGGTAGTTGACGGTCTTGTAGTCCATCAGCTTCGGCTCAACCACCACGTTGGCTACCGGACCAAGATTAAGCTCAACATCCTCATCGACAGGAATATACTTAAACGAAGATTGGCCCGTGTAAGATAAGTGCCCCTTATCGTCTGCGGTTCTGTAGACCTTCAACGTCCCGCCAGGTATGGGCGTCTCGCCAAGCTTGTGTTCTTTGTCGTTTTTGAAGCTAAGGAACCGGACCACATTTTGCCCGTATCTTTCCTCCTCATATTTATACAGGTTCACCACCGGCACATCTTCCACATCAAAGCTAATCAGCCTTTTCGACCAGCCAGTCGGAATCGTCTCGGTCCCCTCTATCGTGTACAAAAAGTACTCGCTAAGACCTTCCTTTTTAATCTCCTTCGGCCTGGCAGCCAAGTAGGCAACTTCCTCTCGCAAGAGTTCCCTCACTTCTCTGGCCCGCACCGGTGGCGGAGGAACTGTCGGTGTAGGCACTGGAACCGGCTCGCCTGGTCTGCCGTAGGGATATTGTCTGCGGGCAAGCTCAGCGATCTCATCGAGTATATGGACTTTGCCAACAATAAGGCGGGTCTGGGCATTTTCATAATCTTCGCCGCTATTATTGGTGGCCCTGACGTAGCCTTGAAGCCGCATCGTCTTTTCATCTGGCGTGAGAGTGCCCATATAAAACGCCCGCCAGGTTAGGCCGCTTGTAAGGTACGTAATCTCGACCGGCACCTTGCCGCTAACTTTGCTTTCGATGTTCCATAAACCTAAGTTTTGCACCCTCGGCGGATAAACCAATTCTGCAATATCAATTTTATCTGCGTCAGCCTTGGGCAGCATCTCAAGACTGGTAGGATCAATAAGAGTATTAGCCCAGGAAAACTGTAAGGCGTTTTTGCCCTGCTTTAGGGTAAGTGCCCTGCTTTCCCGTACTAACGTCATATCCGCAGAATTATAAATCGTAAGCTGAACCGTATCCCGCGATGGAAGCGTTACTAAATCAACCTTCGCCTGACCTATTGACGTCACCGCAGCGATTATAAGTATGTTAAACATTATTCGTCTCATTTTGCTGCTCCTATATTCTTCAAACCCCTGTCCTCTGTCTTCTGTTCTCTGTCTCCTGTCTCCTGTATTCTGTCTCCTGCTTTGTCACGGCCTAACATTACGCCGATGATAGTGCATCTTAAGCTCCGTCACGGCTGGGCCTTCAGCCGTACGGGCAGGCAGCTTTATCTCAAACTCCAACGTGCTGGCGTCTTTCTTGGTATACTGCATGTTACAGTCTTCCATATCCCACTCGCCGGGGATGTGCTGAATCATAGTTAGCACCGCAGGACTATCCTTGAAATTCTCTATCTTGGCGACAATCTCCTCATCGGTATCGTAAAGAACCACCCTATCATCGTTGTTCTTTTGCTGATTGATTTGCAGGTCCTTCATCTTCCGCTGAGTAACTACAATATCTCTGCTATCGCCGATATAAAGCTCCATCTTCTGGCCGACCGGCACTACAGCCGTCACATCCTCACCTAAAAAGATGGTGCTGCCGTGCCCATCATCCTGAAAGATTCTAGCTTTGCCGCCCCATAAGGCGAATTTGCCCAGCCCGCTATTGGGGTCATTTACAATGCGGTAGCTCACCGGAATGCCCACGTTTTGATCGAGCTTCTCAGGGTCCCAGGGAAGTCTTGCCGCATCGAATGTCCAGACTTTGGTAATGGGCACTTTATCCGCCTTTAAGAAAAGCATCTGCTTTGTCTCTTCGTGAGAGATGCCCTGCTCAAAGGCCTGCCCATAATCCAGAAGAACCCTTGCCCGCGCAAAATCCTCGCCTGAGAAGTTCCGCAGCACTAAAAAGCTCTGCAAATCAACAGCGGTTTCTTTCTTATCCGCTACCGCCTTATAGGTAATCAGCCGGTCGATATTGCTCAGTAGATAGCTGATCCGCACCGCCTCAGCGTAATCGCTATCGCTGCTTATCTCCCAGACTAAGGCCGCTTCACCTGGCGGATAACTCACACTTAAAAGGGTGACTTTATCCGGATGGTCCAGAGCTTTTAGCCGAATCGAGTCCTCGTCTATACTGACTCCCTTCCACGAAAAGTCCACTTGATTAAGGCCCTTCTGAAGAGTAAGCACCCGCTCTTCTTCGATTAGTGTGGCCTGCGGATTATCCAGCCGAATCACCGTCACCGCCCGCTCCGGCAGCGCAACTAATTTTATCCTTGCCTGGCAGATTCCGCCGCACATAATCAGCAGCAAAATTGCCGTCAACTTGATTCTTTTGCCAGTCATAATTTAATCTCCTTAAAGTCCAAGTTTTATCTTGTTAGCGATTGCTCACGCACACCGTGATAAGTTCTTATTGTGTATGTAAACGCCCGCTTACTTCTTGGCTCGATAGTTGCCTTGAATCGAGCGTGCGTGGCATCATACTTATCGTAAGAAATTTCTTTCTCGTCGAATTGCAACGTCCAATAGACTGTGCCAAAGCCGCGAGTAATCTCGATCTCTACAGGCAACGTTCTTGTGTTGGTAACCTCTATCTTCCAGGTGCGTATCTCGTCCCAGCCGGCAATGTTCTTCTTCCTGTCAAAAACATAGTTGTCTGTCTTGAAATCCATCAATATCAGCTCAACACTCACCAATCGAGCTGGGCCGAGATTTAGCTCTACCTCTTCGTCCACCGGAATATACTTAATATCCGTCCCGCCCACATACGACAGGTATTCTTGCTCGTCAGCCTGGCTATAAATTCTCACGGTCCCATTCGGGATAGGCGTATCACCCAGATTATGCTTTTTGTCATTCTTAAACGACACAAATCTTATCGTCTGCTCGCCCCAGCGTTCTTCATCATACTTATAAAGACTCTTTACCGGAATATCCTCAGCCTCAAACGAAAGCAGACGTTTGCCCCACTTATCCGGTATCGTTTCGGTGCCTTCGATTGTATAAAGGAAGTATTCGCTCAGACCCTCTTTTATGATTTCCTTACGCCCCAATCCATAACCGCCTGCGGCTGTTGTACCACTCCAGCTGTACACCACAACATGAGAGTACTTCTCAGCCATATTTCGGAAGAAAGATGAGCTATCAGCCACGACCATGACTTCCGGTCGACCGTAAGGATATTGGCGTTTCGCAAGTTCAGCTATTTGGTCAAGCAGATGTACTTTGCCCACGATAAGGCGGGTCTGGGCATTTTCGTAATCTTCGCCGGAATTGTTGCTAACGCGGACATAACCATCTAAGCGCATCGTCTTTTCATCGCCAGAAAGTGTCCCCATATAAAACGCACGCCAGGATAGGCCACTTGTAAAATAAGTAATCTGGAACGGTACTTGGCCGTTGACATCCGAGCGGATCAGCCAGCGGCCAAGCTCCCGCAGCCTCGCTGGAAACACCAACTGCTGCACGTCAATCTTATCGGCCTCCTGCAGCGACTCTAAACTTAGTGAAGTCGGGTCAATCAGAGTATTTGCCCACATAAATTGCAGCCAGTTCCAGCCCTTCTTTAACGTCAGATTCCGCCTCTCCCGCACAAGCGTCAAATCAGCAGAGTTGTAGATAGTTATCTGCACATTTTCGCGCCTGGGCAGCGTCACTAACTCTATCGCGCTTGCAGGGGCAAAAGGCGCATCTTCAGAGATTGCAGCCTGATCTTCAGAAGTCCCAGCAGGGCCAGCCAAATATCCCTCTGGCTCGGTCGGCTTCGGTGCCAAAACCACCGGCTCTTCTATTACGGGCATCTTTTTCTCCATAACTAATGCGGGGGCAATCTCTTTCTCCGCCAGGTCGCTGGGCCTTTGTGGGGCGTGCCTGTTCAAATGCACAACCAAAAACAGCAGCCCTACCAAAAGCACAGCAGCCGCACTGAGCCAGGGAAGACCCCGCCTAAAAGGCGGGGCTAAATATTTAGCCCCACGTTTTACGTGGGGTTTCTCTGCGGCCTTCTCTATCACCCGTGAAATCAAATCTTGCGATGCCCTTACATCTTCACGCAATAAATCCAGTGCGGCAAACTTACGCCTTAGCTGCTCCAGATCCCGGCGACACTCGTCACAGCCAGCAAGATGCTCAGCCATTTCCTCCAGATATATATCGGAGACCAGCTTAAACTGGTACTGAATAAGCTGCCCTTTTGTAAGATGACCTTTCATTCTATGCCTTGCCAATATCAGGTAATCTATCCGCCAGCTTTCTAAGTGCCCTGAACATCTGGGTCCTTACCGTCCCGATGGAACAGCCTAAAGCCTCTGCTATCTGCCCGTAACTAAGCTGCTGATAATAAGCCAGAACCAACGTTGCCCGCTGCCTAGCCGGCAGCAGCGCGATAGCCTGCCTTACCTTTTCAGCCTGTTCAGCTTTCATAGCCTCATCAGAAGGATTACATCGATCATCCGCGACAACAACTGCACCAAATTCCTCATCGCTGCCGGCACAATCTACCGGCTCATTCAGCGATACAAATCGAAGGCGTTTGCGCCTGCGTAAGCCGTCGATAGCTACATTGGTTGCGATTGCAAACAGCCAGTTCTTAAATGCACCGCCGCCAAAGGTATGGGCCTTTTCATGCACGCGCTTGAAGGTCTCCTGAAAAAGGTCTTGAGCTTCTTCTCGATCTGTGCTCATCCGCGTCAAATATCCAAGCATACTATCTGCGTATCGGCGGACGATTTCGCCGAACGCCGTCTTATCGCCCTGACAGTAGGCGGCAATTAGGCTTTCGTCAGTGCTATCCATCGAGGCTACCTGTTGTACCTATCGCTATAGACGTACATCGTAGCCCATCGGTTGACAGACAAAAGTAAATTCTTGGTAAAATCCGTACGCGTCGGTGTATGGTTTGCTTATCTTACGGCCTTTTCCGCCGGCACCGGCCTATCCATCGCCCAGAAAACCGCGTTTATAATAAGGCGACGGAACTGCGGATTGCGAAAATCATCCGGATGACCCAGCGAGGTGTAGAAAATCCGCGCACTTTTGTACATATTTATCCAGGCAACAGGCTCAGGCTTCTGATCCGGTATGCTGCCTATCAGCAGTAGTTGTGCTGAACCAGCCAGCGGACTGGTTCTATATAGCGAACCATTGCTAATAAAGGGCGTTTTGACGCCGGCCAGAATTGCGTGGTCCTGGGCGGCGGCAGTGGCAGTTATTGTAGCCTGTGTTCCGCTGGCGTAGTGGCCGTTGTAGTTTCCACCCAGCACATCGCGGTCGAACTCTCGCCATTCGACGTGACCTGCCGGAGCACTTCCGCGCGTATCAAAGGCATGACTGGCGGTTCGCAGCGCAACCAACGGCTTGCCCCGGTCCAGATAGTTATGGAAATACTGCATCTGTTTGGCTGGAAACGCCCGCCGACGCGCAAATACCACCGCGAGGTCAGCATCCACGAGTGATTCCATACCGCAAATGTAATTGCGCTCTATGCTTTTTTCATCTGTGCTGGCCTGAAGTATCTCGCACGACACGTCATATTTGGTTTGCAGCTCGTGTGCAAAATCAGGCAGTGTCTCGGCAGCACTGTACTCATGCTCGGCAGAGATGAACACGATGCGCGGCCGCTCGTCACTGCTGAAACGAAACTGCGGCTGATCCGTAAATGCCGTTGATGGAATTGTCGGGCAAACAAATCTCTCGACGTGCTCGACTACCAGGTCGGTGCCGGTAAAATGACTAACGAAAGGCTTGGCACGTGGATTATACATAGTGTCGGTCAAGTCTTGCATCAGCACGACATTTTTGCCGAACCTGGCCATGTTGCGCAGGCCGAAGGGCCGGCCAAGTACGCACATATTGGTGTGCACACCCATCAGGATAACGTTTTTGATGCCGCGATGCTCCAGCAGATTCCAGATTTCTACTCCTGAATCACTGATAGCGTCTTGATCGCTAATCTCGATTATGTTTATTTGCTTTTGCCAGGGTGAACCTTCTTTGCACTTAGGCTGGCAGTCACAGCCGCCATCGGAATGGTCAATGGGATATCCTGCCTCTTCCTCCTCTTTGCCGATCCATTTACACCAGTTGCTGATACCATCGGGCGTCTTTGTAGCTTTGGGCGCATTCTGCGCGCGCTTACGAGCAGGATGGTCTTTGTAATGATCGACCGTACCGCTGGGCGCGTGAATGATCAGCACCCCTTCATCGCGTGCTTTGGCGACAACTTTGTTGATTACCGGCGCTAACCGCGCGACTCGGCTGGTTGCACCATCGCACCAGTGCTTATCCCACATATCGCAGATGATAATAGCTGTGTCAGAGGGATTCCATTCCAGCTTTTTGTATACTACCGTGAATTTCCCGCTACCCTGCGAGGTCTCCAGGCGACTTCGGGCATCGAGAATGAGCGTATCTCGGCCTGAAGAATTTCTCGGCTTATCAGCGGCAACAACGAAAGTACTTAGCAGCCCAACTATTGCCAGGAAAAATACTGTGCCCAAGACCTTGGATTTGCTGATACGCATAAAAGTTGACTCCAGATATGTTTTTACAAAGATTCAGGCTCTACAACATTGCGAGCCAGCCGCCATCAACATACACAATCTGCCCGGTGATAAAGTTGCTGGCCGGTGAAGCGAGAAAAACAGCCGTGCCCACAATATCTTCAGGCTTGCCCCATCTGCCAAGCGGGGTCTTTGAAAGTACCCATCTGTCAAAATCCTGATCGGCCCACAGAGGCTTAGTAAGCTCCGTCTGAATGTAGCCCGGCCCGATGGCGTTCACGTTTATCTGGTATTTTGCCCACTCGACCGCCAGCGATTTTGTAAGCATCAGTAGGCCGCCCTTGCTGCTTGCATAGGGGGCGTTGGTGGCACGCGCTGCCTGGCACAACAATGAACCGATATTGATAATCTTGCCGGGCTTGGCAACTTGCATTCTGTGTCGACAGAATGCCTGCGAGATGAGAAACACAGCGGTCAAATTCACCTGGATAACTCGCTGCCAGCTATCCAGGTCAGCCTGTTCAGCGGGCGCGCGGGCGGTTGTCCCTGCACAGTTGACCAGGATGTCTACTCCTTTAGTTTCGCAGACTATTTTCTCGAACATAGCGTCTATTCCTTCGGCCTTTTCAAGGTCGAAGGAAAAAGTCCAGACGTTTCTATCGCTGGCAGTTTTTTGAATTTGATCTCGGGCCGTTTTAAGTCTGTTCTCGTGCCGGGCTACGATTGCGATGTCGGCTCCATGTTGGGCAAGACCTTTGGCTATCGCCAAGCCGATACCTTTGCTGCCCCCGGTGACCAGAGCCGTCTTGCCAGATAAGTCAAACAGGCCACATTTCATACGCTTGTTAATAAACCAGAAAGCGTTCTAAATAGCAAGTAATTATCCTGCTTGACGAACTGCTTTCGAGTCTGCGAATTGTCCTTTTAGCGCTTATGACGCTATAATAATGTCTTATGCAAAACGACAAGCAAACTGTGAATGAAGAAAGCCAGGTGGCTTCAAAACCCGGCATCGATGACGTCACCATTAAAGTACTTTACGATAACAATCCTTACGCAAATGGGCTGGAAACAGCCTGGGGTTTCTCGGCGCTAATCAGCGGCACTGAGAAAAACATCCTCTTTGATACAGGCGGAAATGGCCAATTATTGCTCAACAATATGCAAAAATTAGATATAAATCCCAACGACATAGATTTGGTAGCTCTGTCCCACATTCATGGTGACCATACAGGTGGATTGGGCAGTCTACTGGGAAAAAACTCAAGCGTTACCGTCTACCTGCCGGCCTCATTTCCGGTGAAATTCAATCGCCTTGTACAGGAACATGGGGCAAAAATAGTCGAAGTCGAACAGCCTTTGAAAATCTGTGAGAATGTTTATTCCACAGGCCGGCTCGGAAAATTGATAAAGGAGCATTCCCTAATTATCCGAACACGAGCTGGCTCAGTAATAATAACCGGGTGTGCTCATCCCGGTATCCTGAAGATGGTAGGTGCAGCAAGAGATTTGGCCCAGGGCGACATCCTTTTAGTACTAGGCGGCTTCCACCTGGAGTGGGCAATAAAAGCAAAAATCGAGAAAACCATTTCGGCTTTCAAACAGCAAGACGTGCAATACGTTGGGCCCTGCCATTGCACCGGCGAAAAGGCCAGAAGCTTATTCGAAAAGTACTTCGGCCAAAACTACATAAATATCGGCGCCGGAAAAGTAATAACAACGGCCGATTTACATTGAACCTCATTTGAAACACTGCATTATCACGGCTACTACAGCCTATCTACAAAAAGTCTTGACTCCACTTCCAATAAATAATACAAAACCATAGGTTTCAAGAGAAAAAACTATGCGGTTCATTTCGTGAAGGGTCGTCAAAATGAAAACGTCAATAACAATGTGTTTGGTGGCAGGCCTTGTGCTTGGGCTCGGTCTACCAACCTGCACCGGGACAGGCAACCTTACAGACCCAGCGGTTAGCGCCGCGCTGGACAAGATACGGCCGGAGGCTATCCGTGCACACATCCGTTTTCTGGCCGACGACCTGCTGGAAGGCCGGCGCCCGGGGACTCGCGGCTACCAGTTGGCTGCGAACTACGTTGCGGCACATTTCGAAGCCCTCGCACTGGAACCAGCAGGCACTAACGGCAGCTATTTTCAGGAAGTACCACTGCGCAAAGTGGACGTGGTACCAAGTGATAGCTCACTGATACTGGTACGTTCAGACCAATTGCAGACATTAAAATACGCTGAAGATTACTTAATGTCAGGTGAATACTTGCGCAACAAGATAGATGTGTCTGCGCATGTGGTATTCGTTGGCTTTGGCGTCACGGCGCCTGAGTTGAAATACGACGACTATGCCAGCGTGGACGTGCGGGGCAAGATCGTCGCACAATTGTGGGGGGCGCCCGCCTCTTTTCCACACAACCAGCGAGCCTATTACTCCTTAGATGCAATGAAAGCAAAGAATGCTGTCGCCCATAGTGCTGTTGGCATCCTTACCTTTCTGACACCGGAACGGGAAAAGATGTGGCCCTGGGAACGGACTGTGCGAAAATTTAAGATGGGCCAGATGTGCTGGCTGGACAAAGATGACACGCCTCAGATTGGATATTTTGGCATATTTCCAGAGATCCGGGCAAGGATGTCTCTGAGCCGTGCCGGTGCAGAAGCGCTGTTTGCAGGCGCGCCGAAATCGCTGGAGGAAATATTTGCTGCAGCCGAAGCAAATGAGCCGCCTGCATTCGACCTGCCGGTGGAAGCCAGAATCAAAATGTTGGCCCGGCATGAAAGTATAAAGAGCACGAACGTAGCAGCGGTCCTGCGGGGCTCGGACCCCCTGCTGCGAGAGGAATATGTGGTCTTCACCGCGCACCTGGACCACTTAGGCGTGGGCGAGCCGGTTGAGGGCGATGACATCTACAATGGCGCTGTTGATAACGCTTCGGGAACGGCGGCTCTGCTGGAGGTAGCGCGTGCATTTGCTAGCCTGCCTCAAAGGCCTCGGCGCTCGGTGTTATTCCTTGCGGTAACGGGTGAGGAAATGGCTGTGTTGGGTTCGGAATACTTCGCGCACTATCCGACTGTTCCTCTGACGAGCATTGTGGCCAACGTAAATATAGATTGTGCCATGGTGATTCATGCGCTTCTGGATGTGGTAGCCTATGGTGCCGAGCATTCCAGCCTGGGGCCAGTCGTTGAGCATGCAGCTTCCCGAATGGGGCTGAAGGTGAGCCCCGACCCAATTCCAGAAGAAGTTATCTTCATCCGGAGTGACCAGTTTAGCTTCGTGCGCAAAGGAGTGCCCGCCGTGTATTTAGATGGTGGGTTCCGGACCGGCGACCCACAACTGGATGGCGCAGCGCTGATGAAAAAGTGGCTGCAAACCCTTTACCACACGCCCAAAGACGACTTTAACCAGCCGATGGACTTTGCGGCTGCGGCAAAGCATACGCAGATTAATTTCCTTGTGGGCTACGTAGTAGCTAATGAAACGGCACGACCAATGTGGAATCCAAGCGATTTCTTTGGGGAGAAATTCGGACGAATGCGCTGAATAAAAACCCTCAGGCAATTCGCTCTCTGAGGGATGCTTGATAAGGATATGCCCGAACAAGGCCACAATACTCGGCCGGCAGGAGGCCGTGAGTAGGCTGAACAAGTGGGAGAGGCACTATTTCTTTACTGATTCCTTGACAAATTGGTCTGGATTGCGGAGAATTTACCTGTAGTGTTCTGTCGCAGACCGAATGGCGAATGTCATTCTGAGCGAAGCGAAGAATCTCCGCTGCCTAAGCCAGATGCTTCGCCTTTCGGCTCAGCATGACAGCCACCAAATAACCAGTGACAGAGCAGTAAACTTTGCGGACCCAGATATGGGCAGAGAAACCAATGCATCTGCTTGTAAAACAGAGCGGTCAGACCGTCAACGAATTCCGATTCACCAAGGGCCCTATTCACATCGGCAGACACACGCAAAGCCAAATCCTTTTGCCCGACAGAAAAATCTCAAGGCAGCACGCGGTTATCTTTACGACGCAGGTCGGAAAATGGATGGTTAAGGACCTGGATTCTGCCAATAAAACTTACCTAAACGATAAAGCGATTCATGAAGCCGAAATCAAGACTGGTGATCACCTCCGCATAGGCGATTTTACCATAGAAATTGATCTGAAAGACGAAGCTGGCCCTACGGAGCGAGTGGACCTGGAAGATACACTGACCACAGCGGTCCGGGAGCCGCAGACCATAGTAAGGAAACTGGATTCCGAACACGCCCCTGACATCAGACTGCCGGCCAAAAGAGCAAAAGATTTCATCCAGGCCACAGAAACAATCTCCAAAGCAAACGGCCCCGATGAAGTGTTAATCGCTTTATTGAAGATCACAACAGCGCAATTTGCCGCATATCGCACCTGGTGCGCCTTGCGAAATGAACCCGCCGGGCCGATGACCTGCCACGCGGGAAAGAGCCGAGAAGGGCAAAAAGTTCAGCTTGGCGACCTTGAACTCAATGAAAAAATAACTAAATCGGTCGATAAAGGTGAGTTTTTGCTCCTGCTGCAAGTTCCACAGCCCAAACAAACAAAAAAGGTAAACTCTGCTATGATAGCGCCGGTTATGGGTGCTTCCGGCTGCTTCGGCGTGCTGTACGTCGATAACGATACCAGCCACGAGCAGTATAGCCTCAGTGACCTGGACTACCTAATGTTGCTTGCGATTCACACAGCCGCGATACTGGAAAACTTCTGACTCCTTGCACATCAGGTCTTCGCTGATAGTGGCACATTGTCTTAAACGGACACTCTGACTCTTACCTCATAGGCTTTGTGGAACCCTTGAATTTAATATCGGGCATCTTTTTACCGAGCCGTCTGTAAGTTTCTTGAAGCTCGCGCAAGAAGTCATCTGGTTTCATCGCCGTGACATGAGTATCCATAAACAGAACGTTAGTCCTATCGCTGCAAAACGCAGGATTTTCGTAAACAACAATATTATCTGGATCCATTGCCGTAGTCTGGCCGGAAATGTATATGTAACTGGGGCCTTTGAAATCCGCCGGCTTATTAGGTGATTCAAGAGTCTCAGGTGACAGGTCGGTTTCCTTAACCAGGACCTGCAAATTCGGTGGTAATCTGTCATCATGTTCGCCTGCATATATCAAGCAGGCCTTTCCTATCTGTTTTAAGTTGCTAAGAGAGCGAGCTCGTCTGGCCTGATCGCGTGATTCGGTCAAAGCCGGTTGAAAGGCTGTCACAATCTCGGTCAAATGCTGCTTCGGCACGGCAATATCAATAGTAATCTTGCCGCCGGCAACGCTGCCGGCAAATATCATGTTGCTCTTGGTGGGAATATCCATTTGCGGCATTGCCGCTGCCATCGGCATAAAAGCCCAAATCACCTTTAACATTCGCAGAATGTTATACGTTGTCACGAAGTCGGCCTTATCAGCCGCAGGAATTAGTGCCAAAGCCGCCTTTACTTCGCCGGCCATTTGCTTTGGTTCGCCCGCTTTTATCTGGTCTATCAGCTTGCGTATGCCTGCATCCACGTCACCACCCGCGGCGCAAACCCACAACCCATCGACCATCGCCCATCGGTAATCAATTCCCGGCCCGTACAGAGCACTTATCATCTGTCCCTGCGGCGAATTAGGCTCAGTAGATTTCATCAGCAGTTGCGCAGCATCTATTGAAATATCCTTGTAACGGTCTTGACCGCGCTTTAGTGTAAAGCTGGTCTCCATCCCCATGTCTTTATAGAAATTGGCGACAGCACCGGTGTTGATTAGCGCCGTGGCTTCTTCGACTACCTTATTAAGTCTCTCCTTATCTCTGATGGCCACAATATACTTGAGCGCAAATGGCGGCTTGCTCTTTGCGTCAACGAAGAAGGCCCATGCCACCGGCCCGCCAAAGCAGCTCATCGCCTCTTCGACAAGGGCCTTCATCTTGGCTATATCCTCGGCGGACATACTCTCACGCATCATGGCCGTAAACAAATCGATCATCTTAAGATTAAGTTCTCGCCAGAAAGGTGTATTGAGCCTGCCAGCAAAATTCATCGCCGCTCCGTCTTCCAGGTATCCCAAAAGCCTGTTCTCTTGGCTGGCAGAACTACCCGCAGTGAACATTTTAGCCATATCCGTGCCGGGCACAGCCGAAACCGTGGCGGCGACATTCAGAACATCCGGCTTAGGATCGACCACTACGCTCAGCGATTGGGTTTCTTTCATCAGCGTGTCAAGAATGGCAGCATACGCATCCATCATTCTGGCAATTGACTGTGATGTTTGCGCACCCTTTGATTGCTTGTCTATTTTTTTTAGTTCTTCGATTTGCTGGTCAAGCATATTAAGTGCTTGCTTATTATCAGGCTGGCTCTGCGCTAAATCATTTCTCATCTGCTGAAGTTTCTTGATTTGGGCCTCCGCATCCAAGTTTCCGCCGGCAGCCATTTTTTTCATCTGTTCGATCTGGCCACGCAGCATTGGCCCAAATACTTTTGAGACTACCTGCATATTCACGTAAGCCCAAACTGGTGCCTGCGCAGCCTGTTTGGCCTGGTCGGCATCGAGGATGCTTGCCAGGCCTGCTGACTCGGCAGCCGAGATAGATTTTGCGGTTGCAATCAGCTTGTCATAACTTTTCGGCGATTTGAGCAAAGCAAAATTGCCCACCTGCATAAGCAGTCCATTTTCGCCTGCGATTTTGGAAACGCCGTTGGCATCCGGCGCAGACACTTTGGGATTTCCACTGATAAACTCTTTGTAATCTGTGACCGGAATAAGAACAGAAATGAATTCGTCTTCCACCTTCTGCCCCGGCGCAATCGTCCCAAAGATGGCAAAACTGCCGCTGGTATTCATGCCTTTTAACGCAGGGTCGCCTAACATCTCAGCCAATCGTGCCTTTACGAAAGTGGAGACAGGCGTCGGATATACGCCAGCCAAAAACTGGTCCATCTGGGCAAGAGTCTGATCAAGATTGTTTATTCGCACACAAAAAAGACTTTCGGCCGGAACCATCGTAAGCAGCTTATTGCCCGCCCTTACTTGTACAGCAAAGATAGAGAAAACCAACAACCCCAGCACAACAGCGTTTCTTAAAGTCTTTGAATTAAACATTTGTGGCGCCTCCAAAAAAACGACCTTAAAAACCCCGCAATAAACCTGTCCTGAGCCGGGTCGAAGGATTGCGGGGCTAAATATTTAGCCCCCAAATTTATTTGGGGGTTTTTCATCGCCTTTTGTATTTGCCGATCAACTGTCCCTGGCCGAGAATATGCCCTTCCATTGCCTTGAGCAGGTCACTCTTTCTGGCACCAGCCGACAAATTCAGTTGAGTATCCAGAGCATAGATTTTGAAAAAGTATCGGTGCGTGCCACTCGGAGGACACGGTCCGCCGTAACCAATCCTGCGAAAGTCATTCGTGCCTTGCCGGGCTCCGCTTGGCAAAGTCTTATCAGCCGGAACTTTCTCGGCTAACTGTCGGGCATCAGCCGGCAGATTAAATAGAACCCAGTGCACCCAAGTACCCATCGGCGCATCAGGGTCATCGCATATAAGAGCAATACTTTTAGTGCCATCAGGAACGGCCTCCCATTGCAGCGGCGGCGAGACGTCCGCACCATCGCAGGTATACTTTGCAGGAATTAGGCCGCCGTCCTGAAAAGCTGAACTGGTAATTTTGATGTCCATTGTTTTATCTCCTACTGCTTGCAGGCGCCTTACTTCTCAAACCTCCACATATCTATTGTCATATCCTCAGCAGCTACCCAGTCAACGTGCCAATCAAGAAACAGGCAATTGGAGCCTTGTCTATGTCGAGCCCTTGCCACCCGCCGGCCATAGGTTATGTCTTGCCTGTCGGAGGTGGGCATGTGGTCCGGATGCCAGACATCGCAGCGATTGACTCCCTGGTCGTCAGCTTTTCTAATTATCAGCCGCCACGACCCGTACTCGTTGTCGGTAAGGTAAATCGTATATGCCCGCTGGGTGCAGTCAGTTAGCTTGACCGGGTCTATTCTTTCCCTTCCGACCATATCATTTTTGTCCCTGAAGGCCCAGCCGTTTACCACAAAGCAGACTGTCTGGTCTTTGTCCGGATAGCTTGGACAGCGATATATTTCCACGTTTCGATAATCATTGTCTATCGGCTTTTGTGCCAGAAAAGGCATAAAAAGCTCGAACCAGGGAATTCTGCCCGTCGCCGGAGCACGATTTGTCAGGCCCCAAGGAACATATAAATCATACTCTTCGGCATATAAATTTGCGGCCAGGCCGATCTGACGCAAGTTGCTCTTACAGTTAACGGCCTTTGCCTGTTCGCGAGCCTTTCTCAGAACCGGCACCAATATCGCCATCAGCATAGCGATGATGGCGATTACTACCAACAGCTCTATTAGCGTAAACGCGGTTCGCTTAGACACAACCACACACTACTGCAAATCCAAGTCGGGATTATCCGGGCCAAAATGCTTGAGCATCACGATGGGATCGGCTTTAGAAGGATTAGTAATAGTCACTCCCTTTTTGGCAGCCTGTTCAGTGACAAAGAATTCATCGTAGGTCAATTGACCGTATCTTATTAGCGTAGGAGTTTCTATATCCCACTGTCCCATCGTGCCGTGACCCTGCATCACGATAAACCCGTACGCGGCGCTATCCTTAATTATTACTTTCTTGCCCGGCAGAACCGTGAGCTCTTTGGCACTAAAGGTTCTGGACTTATAGCATATCCAATTCTCGATGTAGCCCTCGGCTTTCATTTCGCGGAGCGCGCGAACAGGCTTAGGCCGCATGAACCGATTCTCGGCAAAATTCGGGTCAACGTTTAGGTCCCAATCAATCACCGCAAGCAGATGGTCAACCTCACCGATTTTGTCTTTGGGCGTATCTTTCCAGAGAAGCTCTTTAGGGACAACCTGATTGTGGGGAAGCGATTCGTACATAGCGAAGACATCGGAGGCCTTTTGCGGCTCGTATGTGCAGAGACTTCCCGGCGCATGCAGCACGCCCGGCGGCACATCCCAGCCCGTGCCTACTTCCAGCCGGTACGCAACCGACAGGTCCGTGATCCGGTTGTCACCTTTTTCAAAATCAAGCAGGCACTGGCGCAGTTGCTCTTTGGTCGTGCCAGGTTTTAGGCCAAAGAAAGTATAAGGAAAGTCGCCGCCGTGGTTGTTTGCCTGCGGCGGAAAATAATAGGCCTCGGGCTTTCCCAATTGCCCAGTCAATTTGGCGTGCTCGTCACGGTGGTGTATATGATGCGGCAGCGCACCTTTATTGTCAAAGAACTTCGAGTACATTGGCCAGCGCTTATACTGCTTCCATATCCTATCGCCAATGATTTCGCCCTTGAGCTCGTCGATCGCTTCTTTGAGTAGGACTTTTTCCACTTTCCCATTATGCTCAAACACAATAAAGCTCAGCCCTTCATTAGGCGCAGTTAGTGGCCCATTGTCCGCAGGCGTGGTTGAGGCAAACCAGCGTTCGTCGATACCGCCCCGTATGCCGCCCAAAGCATAATAGTCGTCGGGATGAAGTTTGATTCGGCGGCCCGGCACACAGAAAGACCGTGGCACCCAGTTCGGCGCCAGCCTTACTATGCCGTTGCCCTGCTCAAGTGCTCTACTTGCAATAGATTTAACAGACATAAATTCTCCTTAATCCGATGGTTTACCTGCCATCCGTCTGGCGGGTTTACACCTTCGGTACTTTCACCCACTTTTTGGTTTTGGCTGAGTCCAGCACCGCATCGCAGACGTATTGCGTGGCAAGAGCCTCGCGGAAGGTCGGCGAGGTCGGCTCGCCCTTAGTCATGTTATCCAGGAACTCTGCCACCTGGTGGACGAATGTCTCTGCGTAGCCGATCTGCAAGCCCGGTACCCACCACTTACCCATGTACGGCATATCGCCGTCGGTGACGTGAATCGACCGCCAGCCGCGCACTATCGATTCATCGCGATGATCGAAGTAGCTAAGCCGATGCAGGTCATGCAGGTCCCAGGCGATGGAGGCGTGCTCGCCGTTGATCTCGAAGGTATAAAGAGCCTTGTGACCGCGGGCGTAGCGGGTAGACTCGAAATTGCCCAGCGAGCCGTTATCGAAGCGGCAGAAGAAGGTGCACGCATCGTCGATGCCCACCGGCTCGACCTTGCCCGTCTCGGCGTGCATACGCTCCTTCACAAAGGTTTCGGTCATGGCGCATACGCTGCTGATAGGCCCGTTGTGCCACATAGCAGTGTCGATGCAGTGAGCCAGCAGGTCGCCGGTCACGCCCGAGCCGGCGGCCTTGACGTCCAGCCGCCATGTTGCCATGCCGCCCTGCGGCACCTTCGGCGAAATGGTCCAGTCCTGCAGGAAAACTGCCCGATAATGAAAGATTCGCCCCAGCCGACCCTGGTCGATAATCTTCTTGGCTAATGTCACGGCGGGCACCCGGCGATAGTTGAACGAGACCAGGTTGGCCACACCAGCCTTTTCGACAGCATCGACCATCTGCTTGCCCTGCTCGGCGTTCAACGCCAGCGGCTTCTCGCAGCAGATAGCCTTGCCAGCCTCAGCGGCGGCGATTGCGATCTCGGCGTGCACATTATTCGGCACGCAGATATCCACTACATCAATGTTCTCATCTTCGATCACTTTATGCCAGTCGGTGGTATATGACTTATAACCCCACCGCTCGGCAAAGGCTTTGGCCTCATCCTCGACTAGCCCACAGACTACCTGAAGGACGGGGTCGTACGGCACGTCAAAAAAGTGCGTGACCTTAAGGTAGGCGTTGGAGTGTGTGCGGCCCATAAAGCCATATCCAATAAGGCCGACGTTAAGCTTCTTCTTTTTCATAGCGTTACTCCCCTAACAAAACCCGTATTGGCAAATCTGCATCAAACCGCAGGCTAAATATTTAGCCCCGCGTTTTACGCGGGGTCCTGCGTAATCAACCATATTTCTTGTTGAGCTCGTCGACCGCTTTTTTACATTGCTCTGTGACAGCCCAGGCGTCCGGCCAGAAGCACAAGTCAATTGTCCACCAATCGTGTCCCATATCGTTTTTAGCCAGCTCCGGAAGCAGCTCGTCAAAATTTATCTTGCCCTGGCCAAAGGGCGTGTGGGTCGATGTCTCGTTATTGTGGAGCGTGCCGTCGGAGTCAATCAGGTGAATGTGTTTGACTTTGCCGCGAAGTTTCCTTGCCAATTCCACCACGCCACCCGGCAAAATCTCCTTTTTGCCCGGCTGACGCGCCCCGCTTGTGGAAACCATGTAGCCGTGACAGGTATCGAACATCACACCGAAATTGTCATGCCCGACCTCGTCAACGATGCGCACAATGTCAGAGGGCTTATTGAACGCAAAGCCAGGCTCGAACTCCCAGGCCACGCGTACCCCTTTGTCGGCGGCTTCAGCAGCACAAACTTTCCAAGTTTTTACAACGCGTTGCCGGGCAGTATCCGGATCAATCTTGCCGAAAATTGTCGGCGGCTGAACAGAGTCCACGCGAATGGCGGGAATTCCAAGATCGACGCAGAACTGCAGATTCTTACGGAAACATTCAACATACGCCGAATTGTCATCAGTATCAATAAGGTGCTGGCTCCAGAGGTCGGCAGCCAAACCCGACCATTCAAGCCCGATGTCCTTCAGTTGTTTCTTACAGGCGTTACGCTGCTTTTTGAGCGGCATATTGTCGGGATTGGGGTGCGGCGGAAAGCCACCCAGTTCCACGCCATCAAAACCCAGACTTTTAAGCTTCTTTATAACTTCGTTCCAGGCTACCGGATTTTTTGCATAGGGGCCAATGGTATACGCCCACGAGCCAATCGATATCTTTTTCATAATCCACCTCTCAACTTACTGGTCGATATTTAATTGAAAATTCACAATTCAAAATTGTAAATTGAAAACCGTAAATTGAAAATTAAAAATTGCAACTCAGCCAATAATAATCTCATCCAACGAGCGTTTCGGCACATGATGTGCGCCTTGCTTATCTCGCCAGTACTTGATGTCTCCGCCAGGCCCAACCGGCTCTACTACGACATTCTCTTTGGGCTTACCGAGGGCCAGAACAACAAGTATCTCATAGCGAGATGGTATGTTCAGAGCCTTGCGAAGCTCTTCTCTCTTTACTGTCCCGATGATGCAGCCGCCCAACCCTTTTTCCACTGCACCAAGGAGAATGCTTTGAGCCGCTATTCCGTGGTCGCAACCCCGCCATGGTGATGGCGGGGTTAACCGGTTAGCCCCGCAATGTATTGCGGGGTCTATCTCGGTGTCGCCGAGTATAACAATGTACGCCGATGGTCTTTCGCCCTCCGCGGGACCGGGCCAATCTTTCAGATACCCGGCCCAGGCAAGGTGCTGGAATACCAAAGCATTCTTTTCAGGCTCGCAACAAAGAATGTATTTCAGCGGCTGCAGATTTGCCGCCGACGGAGAAAGTCTGGCAAGATCGACTAATTCTCTTAGAGTCTGCCGGTCTATGGCAACTTCCTGAAAAAACCGCCGGTAGCTTCTATTTTTTACTATTAAATCTCGTATCATCGTGACACCTCAAGGTGTAGACCACGTCTTTCTTGAGAAGCTCGATCACCAACAAAGTGGGCTCAACGATGTGCAGATTATTCAGAAGCGGCTCAGTGTACTTAATGTCCCCGAACTCAGCTTGATCGAAATGATGCTGCCTACCCACGTGGTTATTCCAATCTACTCCCTCGGTCAGAAAACCATAAGGGCCATGGTGATGCTTTGCGATTGCCCGCAAGATAGTAAGCCCATCAAACAAAAATGACTTATTGCCCGTATCTTTATAAGCCTCGATATACGCCAGTGCCGCCTCGGCATTTTCCCAAAGATAAGCTGTGTCCCAGCTCTTTTCCATAAAAAGTAGGCCCTTGGTGGCACAGCCGTTTCTATCCTCGGTCATTTTGAATTGATCCAGACCGACAAGACACTTCTCATAGGCAAACCACCGGATGCTTTCATCGCCCAGCAAATCAACCGCTTGCCGCAGAATACGAAATGCCACCGCGTATGAGACGTTTTCGTGCTGGTCGTAAGTATCGTGATTGATGCTTCCGAAGATGCCGCCTTGCTGGATAAACACCTTTATTTTTTCCCGGATTCTGCCGGTATAATCGGCCAGGCCTCGCTGCGTAAGGGCTGTAAAAAGCTGGATTATGAATAGGCCATCAGCGCTTTTGGTAAATAAAGGGTCGTTCCCGCCGTCGGGACTTTTAGGATAATGCTCGCCGATGGGCGTACAACGCCTTGGATACCAGCCGTTTGGTGCAGGTTTTACATTTGCATCTATCCAGGCGGCGGTTTTCACAGCGACGCTCCGCATTTTATCTTTTCTTTCGCCCTCCAAAATATCGCTAAAGGTCAGCAACTGAAACGCGATTTTAGCCATTGAGCCGGGACAAAACCAATCGTTATTATGCTTATAATTAAGGCAAAAACTGTCGGCAGCGGTGTCACGGTAGCCAATAATAAATCCTGTCTTGTAGTCGATAAACCCGTCCTCCAGCACGTGGTCCAACAGGCTAATAGCCTTATTCGGTAGACAGGGGTCTCTGATATGTCTGGCAAACAAATATATCTCGTAGGCACCGCCGACCGCATTTGCCGCCCAGCCGGGACCTTCAAGATTGCCAAAATCGTGCCAAGCCATCACATTGCCAAATTTGTCCACAAAGGTTGATTTGCAGCAAAGATATTGCTTATACGGGACTAAAGTGCGCTCAACAGTAAACCTAACCGAGTCTCGTGCTGAATCAAGAATTGTATAAGAAGGGTCCTGCGGCAGATAAAAGCCCGATGAGATTTGCTCCAGCAGCAGATAATCAAGGCCGAACATATACGATTTTACGGCCTTTTCGTTGGCCCCTGTGATCTGAACTGTCAATCTATGCTCGCCTTTATCCAGTTCGTGAACGCCCATATCTAAAACGCCGGTCGGCACGACGCCATCGTTATAAAGGTCGATCGGCTCGCCGAATTTTTTGCCATCAAGATATAGTTGGACGATGCCGTAGTCGATTGCCTTTGTAAGCTGCATCTTCACCCGGTAGGCTCCAGTTTTCTGCACGGGCACCGATAAATCAAGTTTGTCGCCCGGCTTAGCGTTAATCCACCACAGATGAGCATCGCCGCTCCAGTTTGGGCCAAATCCATTCATATCCTGCCTTTGGGGGTCACCTGCGGTTTTGCTGAGAATCTTCATCTCTTCGCCTTCGAGCGCTGCTTTGACCTTGAAGATTTCAATCGGGCCCCAGTAACCTTTGCGCTGCTCGACCGGCACAGGCTCGTAAGGATCGGTTTGGCCGGCAGCCTGATACCAATATACTACAGCAGCATAAAGCGTGGGCCTTTCGTTAGGGAAGTATTTTTCGATAGCAGCTTCGAATGACTTCTGGAAGGGGACATTGTCGGTGATGTGCCATCGGTTTACAGAGACGTGTCCCTTATTGCCCATGCTTATCGTCTGGTTGTGATAGCAGTTACTGAAAAGCGCTGGCGAACCCCAGGCATAACCAAAATAGTCTTCCGAGCCGGTGCCGATTGTGGAGGGGAATTTTTCGCCATCGACAAAGAATTTCTCGTCACCTTCGCCCCACCAACTGCCTCGCGGATTCCAGACGTGCAGCATCACGCCGCAGAAACGCCCCTGCCCCTGCGTTTTAAGCATGGTCCAGTCAATTGCCCTACGCTCAGGTTCACTCGGCAAAAATGCGTCGCGATGCCACTTGGCGTGGAATCTGCCGAGCTTTTCAATCGGCTTTGTAATAGGGGCATGTGTGATGGTAAAAGTAACTTTGCACTCTTTGTCGCCCTCGTTGGTCAACCTAATTAAAGCGCCCTTTTCAAATGGCATATACCAATAACAGTAGAAGCCTTCATCGGTCATCCCCAGAGGCAGGGACTTATATTTGTTCACGCCGGGCGCTGTGCCAAAAAAGTCCCCCAAAGGCACCCAAACGCTGGCTTCAGTCTGCCCATCCCAGTAAATATGCAAAACAAGCTCTCTAAGCACATCGTAGCTTGCAGGAGATTCGGGCAACTCCATACTCACCTTTATTGCGGTAATCGCTTGTGTTCCATCCAGCTCAGCAACGGTTACAGTGCTATCCGGGACAACAACTACAGTGTTTAACATAGTATTCTCATCGCGACGTTTGCCAGCCGGATCCGTTCCGCACATGCTGAGTATCTTATTGGCTCTATCCAGAGCTTCCGATTCGGCGGCAGAAAGCTGACGCTTAAATGTTGGCAAAATGGTGCCCTTTGGATATGTTGTATATGTAAAATGGTAATATGCCCCCCAATCCTTCTCGGCTACGATTTTGCAGGATTTTTGATACGGAATAGGCACATAGCAGTTCTGCCCGCGCGCGGTTTCGTGCACAAGTGCAGAATAAGTGAACGGCTCATTCTTGCGGTTAAAGTAACTTACAAAAGGCAGGTCCACCGCCGGCTCATCGGCACCATCAAGATAAATCTTTACGTGCCCTTCTTTAGCAAGCGCCGACCAGATCCGCCAGATGACGCCTGGCCCCTGCATCTCGGCAAAAACAAGTTTGCCATCTTCTTTCCGGATGATGCCATCGCCATCGCCGTTAGCTGCCCAATCAACATATTTGCCCGCCGCCTCGTCATACTTACTTTTACGGTCGTAACTCGACCACTGGGCACACTTTTCGCCGGCAGCAGGCAGAACCGCCAACTGCTCCAGGTCGGTAAGCCGGTTGATAAGGTCAATATACGATAGCCTTTCGCCGCTGCTGGCTTGAGCAGGCTGCACAAACCGAACGCCCATCACAGAGGCGCAGAAGCAACCGCAAAACACCATCCCAAATATTGTCACCCGGAATCTGCTCATATTTCAGCCCTTTCTTAGCAAGGTAAGTGCTCAAATGTGACAATAACAAACCGTGTTTTTGAAAGGCCATATTCTAATAAAAAAGGCTCGTCCTTGCCAATATCTTTAGCCAAAAACAAGATACATTGGCAAGGATGAGCCTGCATTCAATGTCCGATGCTTGCGAAAAATTGACGATCGAGCAACCCGAATCGCCTGCCGAAGCAAGATTTTTTATCGAGGATACTTCACAGTACAACCGTAAGGCTTAGTCTTCGGGGTACTGACCAGCTTGCCCGCCAAAAGCTCTGTCAGAGCCTGATCAACATAGTTAATCAATTTTTCGCCGGCTGGTGTCCTGCCACTTGGCGAATTGTCAATCGCGCCCTCGTAGACGAGATTACCTCTTTGGTCTATTATATACATGTGGGGCGTTGTCTCGGCACCATAGGCGTGGCCCACATTGCCTGGCCTGTCGTCAAGTATCGGATACGGCAGCTTGTGCTTCTTGGCAAATTCTATGTTTGCTTCCGGAGTTATATGGCTCGTGCTGTTCATTGCCAGCCAGACGACATTCTTATCCTTGTACTTGTTAGCAAGATCGACCATCGTAGTAGCCTTATCATAATGGTACTGAACGAACGGGCACTCGAAGTTGAACCACTCCAGCACTACGATCTTGCCCTTGTAATCAGAAAGGCTGACGCTCTTGCCATCAAAAGTTTTAAGTTCAAACGGCGGCGCCTTCTTGCCTGCCGGTTCGGCGGCTGGTTTGGCTCCTGGTTCCGCCGCCGGCTTTCTGGCTTCCCTTACCTTCATTGCCCGTTGGAGCTGCTGCCGTTTCTGCTCCAATTCCTGCAATCTGCCAGTGAAGTCCTTCTGCTGCTTGGCGATTAGATTTTCCAGACGTTTAGCTGTCTGAGTCGCTTTTTCTTTTACGGCTAACTCGCGGATTTCCCGCAGCTCGCCAATATACTGCTCTTGTTCGGCTTTCAGCTTGGCAATTTGGTCTTCGAGATTCTTCAGCGCCGCCTTGCGTTCCGCCGAAGGACGCACAGACTCAAATCTCTCCCCCATCTCGGCTCTGTACTTCTCTTTTTCTTCTTCAGACATCTGTTGCCATTTTTCTTTGAATTTGGCCCTTTCTTCGGGTGAAAGGTCTCGAAGCCCCGGCCGTTCTTCGCGTTTTTCAGTGTCAGCTTGTTGCTGGGCAAAAACAGGCCAGGCCACCGCTGCAACTGCCAGCAATACGGCCATCGCAATTAGGTATCTGTTCATAATATTGTCCTCCAAAAAGCTAAACTGTTACGATTCAACCACTTGACATCCAGATCATCCGATCAGATGGAGAATAACATTTCTCATAGTAGGTCGCAAATAAAAAATAAAGCTGCTCCGACAAATACTGGAGCAGCTCCTCTGACATAACTGCGCTTTCGGTACTATGATTTACCATGCCGTCAAAACGCCCCACTGTGAACTGCGGCGCTTAGCAGCCACAATCTTTAAGGTTGCTTCGGCTTTTCGCCTGCCCCCGGACGAGTCCCAGCAGGACGCTCCGGCCTTGGCCCGCCACCAAATCCCCGGCCTGGTGCCATCAGCGCTGCGATACGGTCGGCAGTCTCCTTGGCTTTCTCCTTCACCGCCAGCTCCTGGATGGCCTTCAGATCAGCAGTGTTTACTATGATGAATTGTTCACCTTCTGCTGGTGGCTGCATTCGACCTTGCAGTCTGGCAAGTTGCGCTAAAATCGTTCTGATCGCTGCTCGCCGTTCCTCACCGACTTTTGCAAACTTCTCTTTTAAGCTTGCTTTTTCTTCCTCTGAGAGGTCTTGAAATGACTTGCCCTCAGGAAGGCCTCGGGCTTGCACGGCTGCTTTGAGCTTGGCAACTTGCTCTTCGATCACAGCAAGCGCCTTCTGCTGCTCTTCCGGCCCCATGAAGCCGCGACCTGCTCCGGCGGGTCTGCCTGCTCCTTCTGGCTGGCCAAACGCGACCCAGGCCATCACCGAAACCGCCAATAAAATAACTACTGCTGTCAGATACCTCTTCATAATAGTAGCCTCCTAAAAATTAAACCGTTAAAATTAGACTTACTGCGTTTTGAGCATCTGCTCACGCCAACATATATTTTAAGACGCGAACTCCCTCTCTTTTATTGCGGTAAGGCAAAAAAGTCCAGTAATTATAGCACAATAACCGGCAAAAGTGCTGGCCAGAGCAAAATAAGGCGTGGATTCGCACCTTTTTAATCACCTGGCTTTTCTGATCGCAGCGCCGATTTGACTGACAAAAGCAGAAACCTCAGCATGCATCCTTTCGGTATCGGCAAGATTATTTTCGATAAGTTCTACTATCTTTGAACCAATTATCACGCCGTCAGCCCCTGCCCTGGCAACTGCCTCGGCGTGCTCAGCTTTGCTGATTCCAAAGCCCACACAAACCGGCACAGGCGTGAGCTTTTTCAGCCTGCGGACAAGTCCTTCAACCACATCGGACAGCCTTTCCCTGCTGCCGGTAACACCTAAGACCGACACGGTATAGATAAAGCCTGTCGTTTTCGAAGCAATCAGCCTCATTCGCTGCGGTTCAGTGTTCGGCGTAACCATAAAAACCGTATCCAGACCTGCCGAACGAGCAGCATCGTATATTTCGTCGGCATCATCGATACTCAAATCAGCAACCAGAACGCTATTAACGCCTGCCTGGTGGAAATCTCGGAAAAATCTCTCCGTGCCATATTGATAAATTAGGTTGTAATACATCAGCAATCCGATCGGTATGTCTTTGTGGTCTTTGACCTTACGGATGAATTCCAGTGCTTTTTGCACCGTCATCCCGCTTCGCAAGGCTCGAATATCAGCCTTCTGGATTGTTGGCCCATCTGCGATTGGGTCGGAGAACGGTATGCCCAGTTCAAGGATGTCCGCTCCGGCATCGATAGCAGTTTTTACGATAGCCAGACTTGTATCAAAATCCGGGTCACCGATCACGAAGAATGGAATAAGTGCCGCAGTTTTTAATTCCGCAAAGGTCTGTTTATATGTCTTCATAAGACCTGCCCCATTACGCCTTAGTTCTCATAAATCTTCCATGCAAGGAGTACCTTCAACAAACTCAGCTTCAATGCCAAGTCCTGTAAAGTAATTCACCACTGCCATACAAGCAAACTTCTCGGTTGAATAATGTGTGGCTCCAACCACGTTAATCCTGCTTTCCTTCGCGATTCGGTGAAACTCCATGTTCGGCTCAAAAGAGGGTATCAGCCTGGTCACTCCAGTCAAAAAAGCATTCACGTCTAACGCAGATAATTCACGTGCAACGAAATCGACACACCCTCCACCAGCAGCGACGGCAACTTTTCTTCTTTCAATAATCTCGTCGCCATATTGCCTTACCTTTATATCGTGACCAATGATAGTCTTAACATGTAATGCGAAATCCGCCACCTTCGTAAAACTCGTTTCGCAAATCACCCCGACTTTGCAGCCTAGATATTCACAAAACTCGGCATCAACAGACAGGTGCAATGCTTTTGCCAGATTTACAGATGTGGAGTAAGGTCCGTTCTTATCGAGTGGAATATGCAGAACATAAAAAGATATACGTCCTTCTTTTAGCTTCTTTAGGTAGTCAACTGGAATACTATAAAAAGGAAAACCCTCCACGGTTGGGTCATAACCCATTGCATGATGTGAGAACAATAAAATGTCTTTTTCGTTTCGCTCAAGGATTTTGTCGATGATGCTTATATCCGGAATAGTAGCGATGTAAACCTTTTTAATCTCATCCGTGTTGTCGAGCATAACTCCGACATATCTTTCTCTAAAAGCTCGGTTAATGAATTCGTTGAATTCAATAAAACTCCAATCGTCCTTATATTTATCAATCTCGAAATCTTTGCCTACTCTTTCGTATAATACTTTGGCCTTCATGTTCAATCCGATATTTCACACCTATATTTCACAGATGGTGCGCATCGTTAACGTTTTTGCAGCCCGCTGGTCTGCTAAAGCGGCCGGTATTTTTCGACAATTCCGACGTCCTTGTCGCCTCGCCCGGAAAGATTCACGACGACGGTCGTATCCTTCGGCAATTTTCCTTTCTGGCTAACAAGATACGCCAGAGCGTGCGCCGGTTCCAGAGCCGGCAGTATTCCCTCCATTTTGGTTAGCAACTCAAAGGCGTCAAGCACGTCATCGTCTTGGGCGGCGAAGTACTGCGCCCTGCCGCTATCCTTCAAATAGCAGTGTTCCGGCCCGACAGCGGGGTAATCCAGACCTGCACTTACCGATTCGGTTTCGCTGACCTGGCCTTCTTCATTCTGCAAAAGATAGGCCTTCGCACCGTGCAGGATTCCCACGCGACCGGCTGCCAATGTGGCAGCGTGCTTGCCACTGCTCAAACTTTTGCCGCCCGCTTCGACGCCAATTAGCTTGACGTTTTTATCGTCCAGAAAACCTGAAAAAATGCCTATGGCGTTACTTCCGCCGCCGACACAAGCGATAACCATATCCGGCAGCCTTCCTATTTTTTCAAGGCATTGCTGCCGGGCCTCTTTGCCGATGCAGCTTTGGAAATGCCTTACTATCGTGGGATACGGATGCGGCCCACAGGCCGAACCAAAAAGATAAAACGTATCGGTAACATGAGCAGTCCAGTAGCGAAGAGCGTCATTTATAGCGTCTTTGAGAGTGCCTGTGCCGCCTTCGATAGGGATGACCTCAGCACCGCAAAGTTTCATTTTATGCACGTTCACACTCTGGCGCTCAATGTCGGTAACCCCCATAAAGATTTTCGTCTGCATTCCGAATAAGGCTCCGATCATTGCCGTTGCCAGGCCGTGCTGGCCGGCGCCGGTTTCGGCGATGAGTTTGGTCTTTCGCATATATTTAGCCAGAAGGCCCTGGCCGAGCGTGTTGTTGACTTTGTGAGCGCCGCCGTGCAGAAGGTCTTCGCGCTTTAGATATACCTTAAAGTCAACATATTCGCTGAACCTTCTGGCGTAATAAAGCGGACTGGGCCTGCCGGCATAATCTCTAAGAAGCTGCCCAAGCTCGGTCACAAATCGTTCATCCTGATAAAAGCGATAAAACGCCTGCTCCAGTTCTTCCAGCGGAGGTATCAGAACTTCCGGGACATAAAAGCCGCCATAGTCGCCGAATCTGCCCCTATATCTCATATTTATCCTCTCAAATGTCGTATATTGTCGAAGAGTTTTCTCATCTTCTTGTGGTCTTTTTTGCCCGGCTCAGCTTCGACCCCGCTACACACATCAATTCCGTATACCCCCAGTTTAACTGCCTTGGCTACGTTGTCCGGATTTATGCCGCCCGCCAGGAAAATTCGTTTGCCGATGTGTCCTATGATGTTCCAGTCAAAAGTCAATCCTGTACCGCCGTATTTTTTTGGGTCAAAGGCGTCCAGCAAAATAGCATCGGTAAAATAATTCTCCGCCTGGCGAATATCGTTCTGGTCCTTCACGCGTATCGCCTTCATGGTCTTAACATTATGAGAGAGAAGCTCTCTGCAGAACTGCGGACTTTCATCGCCGTGCAATTGAATCCAGTTCAATTGGCACTGGTCAATCGTATCCCGGATTTCTTCCAGCGGACTATTGACAAAGACACCGGCAATGTCAATAAAGGCCGGTAGCTTGCTTATTATCCGCATAGCCTTTTCCGGCGCCACAAATCTTGGACTTTTCGGATAGAAATTAAAGCCTAATAAATCCGCGCCCATTTCCATCGCTGCCACAGCATCTTCGTAATTGGTAAGACCGCAAATCTTGACTTTTACTATCAACATACTTGATACACTGATGGACACTGACTTATACACTGACGGTCGCTGACTTTGTTATTAGTCCGTGTTATCGTCGATGTCGGTCTGTGTTTGACACTTCTATTAACTTCTCCAGACATTTCAACGCGTTGCCGCTGCTGATTGAGGCTTCCGCTTTAGTTAGTGCTGAGCTGAAATCATCAGCTAAATTGCCTACAATTATCGCCGCTGCAGCATTTAGAATCACAATATCTTTGCGCGGCCCGGTCTCTTTGCCACTTAGTATGTCCCTGAGAACCTTGGCGCTAGCTTTGACATCGGTCACTTTTAGTTGCTCTATATCGGCTAATGTAAAGCCCAAAGCTTGCGGGGCCAGTTCTTTGCTGGCGATTTTGCCCTGTTTTAACTCAATTATTTTTGTTTTCGCAGCGGTGCTTATCTCATCCAGCCCGTTACTGTGAACCACCATCGCATATCTTGTGCCCAGGAGCCTAAGCGCTTCGGCTATTTCTTGCATCAAGCTCTCATCACCCACGCCCAGCACCTGGGCTGTAGCCCCAGCAGGATTAGCCAACGGCCCCAGAATGTTAAAGACGGTTCTAAAGCCAAGACTTTTACGTATCGGCTGGACGTATTTCATCGCTGGATGAAACATCGGCGCAAACATAAATCCGATATGCGCTTGTTTTATGCACTCAGCGACAATCTCAGGCCCAGCATCGATTTTGACGCCCAGCTCTTCGAGCACATCAGCCGAGCCACACTTACTGGTTATGCCGCGATTTCCGTGCTTGGCTACATAGACGCCCGCACCCGCTGCCACGATCGCTGCCGCGGTAGAAATGTTGGAGGTCTTAAATGCTCCGCCGCCCGTGCCGCAGGTATCGACCAGATTATCGACCTGGACTTTCACGGGTACGGCGTGGTTTCGCAGAGATTTAGCCAGTCCTGCCAGTTCCCGTGCCGTTGCGCCTTTAGCTTGCATTGCCGTCAAAAAGGCAGCGATTTGAACCTCGGGCACCTGTCCTTCAAAAATAATATCAAGCAGTTCAGTCGCCTGTTCAAAGCTTAAATCCTGTCGTTTCAGCAGCAGTTTGATATAGTCGGTTATTGTCGCCATTACTTACCTCTTTGCCTTTGTCTTTCAGCTATGGCGATTGACAACATATTTTCGATTATCTTGCCGCCAGCGGGGGTCAAGATGCTTTCCGGATGAAATTGCACGCCAAATATCGGAAACTCTTTGTGCTGGGCACCCATAATAAGCCCCTCAAATTCGGCGGTTTTTTCCAGACATTCCGGCAGCTTCAGCGCAATAAGGCTATGATACCGACCTGCCTGAAGCGGATTTTCCACGCCGGCAAATATGCCTTTTTCGTTGTGTGTCACTCTTGAGGGCTTGCCATGCACCGGCTCCGGTGCGTGGCCCACCTTGCCGCCGAAGTACTGTACGATCACCTGGTGGCCCAGGCACACGCCCAAAATGGGCAGCTTGTCCTTGAAATAATCAACTGCTGCCAGCGAGACACCAGCCGTGTCCGGCGTACCAGGTCCGGGAGAGATCACTAGAAGATCAGGAGCAAACCGGTCAGCTACGGTCTTAAGTTCGTCAAGCTCCGTATTAGCACGGTAGACTTTAGCTTCACAATCGCGCTTGCAAAAGTCATCCACCAAATTATACGTAAACGAATCGAAATTATCTATAAACAAAACTTTCCTGGTCATATCTTTTCCATACAAAACCCGCGATTAAATCGCGGGGCTAAACATTTTTATTTTCCACGAATCGCACGAAGACAGGAATTCGCCTTGTGCTGCGTCTCCTCAAACTCAGTTTTTGGGACACTATCGTGCACGATACCTGCACCCACTCGGATATAAGCCAAATGGTCTTTAACCTGCAGGCTTCTTATAGTAATGCAACTATCGAACTGACCATCCACGGTCAAGTACATAACCGCTCCGCCGTAATAACCGCGCTTAGTTTTTTCCAGCAGCCGTATCAATTTCATCGCTTCAATCTTCGGAGCACCGGTCAGCGTCCCCATATTCATCGTGGCAAGGTACGCGCTAAGCGCATCCAGTCCTCGCGAAAGCTGCCCTTTGACGTTGCTGACCAGGTGCTGAACTGACTCATATTTTTCAACTGTAAGAAGTTCCGTCACAACCCTGCTGCCCGGCTCAGCAACGCGGGCGATATCGTTTCTTGCCAGATCAACCAACATCATGTGCTCGGCTAACTCCTTGCGGTCGATCTTTAGCTCCGCCTCGTATCTAAAATCTGTGTCGGGGTCAATTGCCCCTGCGGTTCGGCCTCTGGGTTTTGTGCCGGCTATTGGCCGAATCTCCACGCTGCGTTCTTCCGTGCCGCTGACGCGCAAATTCAATTCCGGGCTTGAGCCCATCAAGACCGTGCTGGGCGTATTCAGATAAAACATATAGGGGGAAGGATTCAACTGCCGCAGCCGTTTATAAACATCCAGCGGCTCGTCCGGACAAGGCTCCATTATCGTTCTGCTCAAAACAACCTGGAAAATGTCACCGTCTATAATGTGCTGCTTGGCAGCTTTGACCATCGCCTCATATTCAGCCTGGCTGGTATCAGTTGACGCCTGCGAAAGCCGCCCTGTGTATTTTTGCCCTTGCGGAGTATCGAACCTGGCAACATTGAAATAGTAGTCGAAGCAGTCCTGAGCTTCGGCGATAATGACGTCACGGTCACCATCCGTTATGATGCAGTTGACTATAATGTAGCCTTTGCCCTGTTCGTGGTCCATCAGAAAGATGTTGTCGGCAAAATAGATCTCGTAATCGGGATTGCCCAGCAGGTCTTCTTTACTGGCGGGGAGTTTCTCAAATTGATCTATGAAATCGTAGCTTATGGCTCCGAGCAAGCCACAGGTTACGCGGAAGGGCTTACTGGCCATTCTGAAAGCAAAGGCAACGGCACGCAGCACGTCCATTTGGTTCGTGCTTTGCAGCCGCGTTTGCTCGTCAACCACTGTCTCGACTTTTTTAATGCGGCCGTTTATGACTTCCTCAGCAAACTCCACTGATTCGCAAAAGCCAAATCTTTTCTCGGCCTTGCCGGATAGATACTCCAGGATACGCCTGCCGGTGCCGGTCAGGGCCTTGATAGTGAATTCTGCGCCGGTTCCGGCAAGATAAAGTGCAGGCTTAGCCGTGCCGAAACTCAATGCCCCGCTGCCGGTCAGATACTCTCTGGACTCGAAGAAACAGCAGTTTTTTGTCCGGCCATAGTCGCTCAGCTTGGCGAAAAAATCGACCGGCTCGTCAATTTTGATCTGTTTGACGATGGGTATGATCTGGCCGGGCTTAGCGCTGTGTATTATTTGCCTGTAGTGTTCCATATTTTCAACCTTTTATCGCCAATTTCTATTCGCAAACCGGACAAAATACAAATAAAAAACAGCCTGTTGTTTCTATCCAACAGGCTGCGTTTTCGATAAATCTCTAAAATTGTTTACAGCAGGCTACCGCACACCCGTTGGATTTCATCCAACAGGCCACCGCCAGTTCCAGGTATTTTTGCGGTTAATCTGCTTCATAATAACGAATATTTTAACCAACTTGGCAGGTTACTGTCAAGCCTAACTGCAGAAATATTTTTATTTTTCTTACCTGCACCTTATTCTCACACTTCACGGGCACAATTTATCGGTATTTCTGCGTGTTGTCTATCCTTTCGATGCTCAAACAACTCGGCGGTGCCGCAGGCGGTCAAGAGCAACTGCCGCCACGATAATCGCCCCGGTTATAATCTCCTGCACCCAGTTCGGAAGGCCCATCTGCGTGCAGCCGGATGCAATAACCGTCATAATCAATGCCCCCACAATGGTGCCGAGGATCGAGCCTTCACCGCCGGACAAACTGCCGCCCCCAATTACTACCGCAGCTATTACATCAAGCTCCAGCCCTACCGCCACCGTGGGGTCGCCCTTTGTCAGGCGGGAAAACTGCATAAGGCCGCCCAGTCCTGCAAACGCCCCACCAAGAGTATAAACGATCAGCTTAACCCGCTCTACGTCTACCCCGCATAGGCGAGCCGTCTGCTCATTTGAACCAACTGCAAAGGTGTGACGTCCCAGCCGGGTGTACCGCAGCAACAGCGCCATCGCCACCGCCAGAATCAGCCACATCCACACGCCTGGCGGCACAAGCATCCAGCCTTGCCCTCTGCCCGCCACCGAGCGCAATAGGTCCTCCAGCCAGACCAGACGCTGCGGATCAACAGGAATTGTCTGCTCGCGTGCCAGGCCTTTGGCCGTACCACGTACAACCAGCATCATACCCAACGTGACAATAAAGGGCAACACCCGCAGCCGAGTTATAAGCAGCCCGCTAAAGGCACCAAAAAATGCGGCTGCTCCTATGCCGCCGGCCGCAGAAATCAAAGGGCCGGCCCCAGCATATTGCAGCAGCAAGGCTATTACCACCGTACTGAGGGCCACAAGTGAGCCAACCGACAGGTCAATTCCGCCGGATATGATAACCATGGTCATGCCCAGCGCCGCCATTCCCACGATAGTCGTTTGCCGGGCAATGGTCTCCAGGTTCCACAAAGTGGCGAAACTTGGCGGTGCGATCACTGCGAATAGTCCATACACTCCTGCCAGAATCAACACCGGCCCCAAGGTGTTGAGCCAGCCCGCCATACATCTGGCGGGCAATCGCCGCCAATTAGACCCACTCACGCGGGAATCCCTCGGCTTCACTCGGGACAGGTTTTGAACCTCGAATCCCTCGGCCTTACTCGGGACAGGTTTTGAATTTCGAATTTTCACTGCTGTCCGGTCGCCTCAAGCATAAGCCTGTGCTCGTCCACTTCATCAACGCGATGTGTCGGCCCCAACCTCCCACGGCACATAACCGCTACCCGGTCGCAGACGCCCATCAATTCAGGCAAGTAACTGCTCACCATCAGTACGGCTCTGGGCGCTCGCCCCTCCACCGGAGAGCCAGTTGCCAAGTCGTCAATCAATCTATAAATCAACGCCTTTGCAGCCACATCGATACCGCGAGTCGGCTCGTCAAGCAGCATTACGTCAACATCGTGCTGGAGCAGCCTGGCCAGTGCAACTCTCTGCTGGTTGCCGCCTGATAACGACGATACGCGGTCTCTGGGACCCAGACATCGAATACCTAACCGCTCTATCCAGCGGCCGGTAGCTTCATCCTGCCGGCTTGGCAGTACCAGTCCAAAAGGACCGAAACCCTTCAGCTTGGAAAGCGTCACATTATCCGCCACGCTCAGAGAAAGTGCCAGGCCTTCTTGCTTGCGGTCCTCGCTTAAAATCCCCGCCCCCTGCATCCACCGCCTGACCGGCGAAGCCGAACCCGCGTAAACCCCCAGTCGAATTTTTCCCTTACGAATTGGGTCCAGTCCGAATAGACTCCGCAGCAACTCCGTTCGGCCCGCACCCACCAGCCCGGCGATGCCTAAAACCTCTCCGCGGCGAAGTTGCAGACTTGCCGATTCCGGCTTTTTCAGGCCAGCCAAATCCTCAATCTCCAGAACTACTTCGCCCGGCTTACGCGCCGAGCGAGGATAAAGCTCCTCAACCTGACGGCCTACCATAAGTGCTACTATTTCGTCAATGCTGATGGCGGTCACATCGCTGCTGCCGGCCACCTTTCCGTCACGCAGGACTGTCACGCGGTCGGCAACACGCTTGACCTCTTCAATAAAATGCGAGATATAAACGATGGCTTTGCCCTGTTTTTTCAGCCGGCCTATAATCTCGAACAGCCGTTCGACATCCTGCTGGGTCAGACTGCTGGTCGGCTCATCCAGAACCAGCACCCGGCAGCCGATAGCCAACGCCCGTGCGATCTCGACCAACTGCTGCGAGCCGACCGATAGTCTCCTTACCTGCGCATCCGGCGTCAATTCTGGATTATCAAACTCCTTAATCGCCTCGATTGCCCGCCGGCGCACCTGTTTCCAGTCCACTACGCCCAGCGTTGCCGGTTCCATGCCCAGCACGATATTTTCTTCAACACTAAGATGCGGGGCTAAGGAAAGCTCCTGATAAATCATTGCCACGCCAGCGCGGCGAGCATCCAGCGGATTGCCGGGCCGATATGGCACACCATTTAGCTGCATCTGGCCGGCATCCGGGATAACCGCCCCGGAAAGGACCTTCATCAGAGTGCTCTTGCCGGCACCGTTCTCGCCAACCAGCGCCAGCACCTCGCCCCCATCCACATTGATGCTAACATCCTGTAATGCCACCGTCGCGCCGAAGCGCTTACAAATCCCCCGCATCTGGAGGCATAACGGGGGTTGCTGGCACTCTACTCTTTCAGCCATTTTTTAAAGTCCGGCTCCAACAGGCTTTTCATTCTGGGCTCGTTCATGTTTTCGGGGGTCGCCACCTCTGAGCCGGTGTCGATTCGCTTTTCCACCTTTTTGCCCTGCAGGTGCTCGACCATGGCCTTAACGCCCAGGTAGCCCATATTGATCGGGTCCTGCAGTACCAGCCCATGGATCTGGCCATTGCGCAGTGCTTCAACAAGGTTCTCCGAGCTATCAAAGCCAACGTATTTGACCTTGCCGGCCAGGCCGCTATCCTGTAGCGCCCGCAGCATACCGAAAGTCGTCGATTCGTTTGGGCAAAAGATCCCATCAATCGTCAACCGGCCGTCGGGCGTCCGCAGCGGTGCCAGAAGATTCTCACTCGCCTTATAGGCACTTTCCGTGGTGGCTCCACCGTATTGATTTGCGCTGACCACCTCGATTTGCGGATATTCCTCCTTTAGAACATCCAAAAATCCCTGCTCCCGGTTTACCGTACTGGCTGAGCCTACCTGGTAGCGCAGCATAACTACTCTGCCTTTGCCGCCCAAGACTTCCGCCAGTCGTTTGCCGCCCTTTCTGCCGCCAAGGTAGTTATCCGTAGCTACAAAGCTCACGTAATCTTGACTTTTCAGATCACTGTCGATAATGACCACGGCTATGCCACTACTGACTGCGTCTCTGACCGAGCCTCGCAGTGCCTCATCGTCCAGCGGTGCCAGTACTATGCCCGATACCCTGCCGGTTATGAAGCCCTCCATTACCCTGATTTGCGACTCTCGGTCGTCCTCTTTCAAAGGGCCTTTCCATATAACTTCCACGCCCAGGTCTCTAAACTCTTGCTCAGCTTTAACCGCCCCGGCATGAATCGACTTCCAGAAAATGTGCGTGGTGCCTTTGGGAATGACGGCGATGCGACGCTTGCCTGTGCTTTCAACTTTCTGCCTACAACCGACCACGGCAAATACCGATACGGCTGCAAGTACAGCTAATGCTAAAATCTTTTTCATGGTCTTTGCTCCCTAACAGTAAAATAACAGCCAACAAAGTAATCTATCCAGCCGAGGATTACAAGAAAGAATGTTCGTTGTTGACAAACTCTGTTCTTGCCCTTAGCATAACTGGGCGGTTGAACTGGCACTGCTGCACAACCTACTCGGCAAAAACAACTTTACTGGCGTAAAGGTATAAAAAAAGTGTTAGTTGTGGCTGTTATACCTGCTCGATATGGTTCTACCAGATTCCCCGGCAAAGTTGTCGCCAAAAACACAGGCAAATTTCTTATCCAGCACACTTACGAGCAGGCCTGCCGGGCTAAGCTGCCGGAGAAAGTAATAATAGCGGCCGACGACGAAAGAGTTGCCGCTGCCGCCGAGACTTTTGGCGCGGACTGCGTCATGACTTCGCCGGAGCATCAAAGCGGCACCGACCGCATCGCTGAAGCCATTCTTAAGATAGCGGATAGCAAACAGCGTACGGCGGATAGAACAAAACTGAACGCTAAACGCTATACGCTGAACGCTAATGATATAGTGGTAAACCTGCAGGCTGATGAGCCGGAAATCAACCCAGCTAACATTGACTATCTGGCGGAGCTTTTGATAAACAATCCCGACTATCCGATGGCCACATTAGCTGCAAATTTCCAAAGCAGCGAGCAAATTGCCGACCCAAACATCGTGAAAGTTGTCGTTACGAGCATCGAGCATCAAGCATCGAGCATCGGAGCCCACAGGGCCATTTACTTCTCTCGCTCCCCCATCCCTTACGATAGAGAAAAATCCGGTGTTGGTGATGTAAAACAATATCTGCGCCACATTGGAATTTACGCCTATCGCAAGGACTTTTTGCTCAAGATTACTTCTTTGCCGCAGACGCCGCTGGAAAAAATTGAAAAACTTGAGCAGCTTCGGGCTATCGAAAATGACTTCGACATTTTAGTCGGCAAAGTCGAACACACTTGCGACGGCATCGACACGCCGGACCAATATGCAGAATTCGTCAAACGTTACAAAAAAAGCCACAGAGAATAATTTTGTTTTTAGCCACAGAAGACACAGAGAAGAGAGAGAAAAAAAACAAAAATGCAAAATAACAAGATAATAAACGGTAATTGCTGGGTAGCTTGCTTTGATATTATTGGTTTTAAGAATCTTCTAAATGATTTTATGGGTGAAAACAAAACAAACAAAGGAGTTGCGCCAGCACTAGATGCTTTTGTTCAAAATTATTACAAGGATATTTTGCGAAAACTTGCAGCAAAAGGAAAATATTGGCCCGATAAAATCTTTGTCCATTGGTTTTCAGACACTTTCTTACTTTACACTTTTGATGGGTCTGCTGAATCATTATGTTGTATAGAAGTATCAGCAACAAATTTCTTTGTTGACGTGCTTGGGATGCATATGCCATTAAGAGGTGCTTTAAGCATCGGGGCTCTTTATGCAGACAAAAAGAGTGGCATTTTTCTAGGTCCTGGATTAATAGATGCATACCAATATGCAGAGAAACAGGATTGGATAGGGTTAGTTATAACACCGACAGCACGCTCTGAATTACAAAAGATAAACCTTTGTCCACCAGAGAGAGGAAAATATGTCGAATATGATGTTCCAATTAAAAAAGGCCCGGTAGAAAAACTATTTGCATACAAGCTAGAGATAATTATTAGTGGAGAGAACACTTTTTTGAAAGACATAAGTCGAATGCAATTAGAAGCGAAGCAGCAATATCCAGCAGAATATGGAACCAAATACAGGTCGAAATATGAAAACACCTTAAAATTCATCGAATGGCTGCAAAGGCGCAATAATTAGACCCCTGTCCTCTCTGCGGCAAAAAATAAAAAGGAAGTTTTATGACGAAAGAAAAGGACTTGTTAGCATCTGTCAGTGACATATCGGCTGAGAGCGAATTTTTTTCACCGATGCCGGTCGGCTACAAAAAAGGCAAAACCCGCTACGTGTTTGTGATGGGTACGGTGATGAGCGGGCTGGGTAAGGGCATATTCTCGTCCTGCCTGGCTAAGCTCCTGCAGGATAAGGGCCTGAAAGTCGCGCCGATAAAGCTCGAAGGATACCTGAACATCGACTCCGGCACGCTAAATCCCTTCCGCCACGGCGAAGTATTTGTGCTGGACGACGGCATGGAAACCGATATGGACCTGGGTACCTACGAGAGAATGCTCGACCAGGATTTAACCAGAGCGAACTTCGCTACCAGCGGACAGATATTTAGCTCAGTCCTGAACAAGGAACGCCACGGCGATTATCTCGGTAGAGACGTTCAGATGATCCCGCACGTTACCGGCGAGGTCAAACTCAGACTCCGCCAACTGGCAGCCGACAGCGATGCCGACGTGGTCTTTGTCGAGATCGGCGGCACGGTGGGCGACCTGGAAAACGCCTACTTCATCGAAGCAATGCGCGAGCTTGCCTACGAAGAAGGCCCAAATAGTAGCTGCTTTGTGGCTCTAACCTATATCCTGGAACCGCCAACGCTCGGCGAGCAAAAATCAAAGGCGGCGCAACTGGGAATAAAACAACTGATGCAGTGCGGCATCCAGCCGGACATCATCGCCTGCAGAGCAAGCAATCCGGTTAGCGAAAAAGCCCGGCAAAAAATCAGCGTCTACAGCAATGTCCCTCTGGAAAGGGTTATAAGCTTACCCGATTCAGCCAGTATCTATATGATACCAGCGATGCTGCGGGAAAACGGCCTGGATTTTGCGGTTCTGCGACTACTAAAAATCGAGGACAGAATCAATCTGCGGCACGAACGCAAGGCCTGGGCCCAATGGTGCGACTTTACCGATAAAATAGAGTCGCTAAATCGCCAAATAACAATCGGCATCACGGGCAAATACACAGCCGTGCGCGACAGCTACGCCTCAATAATCAACGCCCTGGAGCACGCCGGTATCGCTCTTTCCTGCGACGTCAAAATAAAGTGGATTGAAACCACCGACGTTACTGAGCAAAATGTCACCGATACTCTTGCCGATGTTGACGGCATAATCGTTCCGGGCGGCTTCGGCACCCGCGGCGCGGAGGGGAAAATCACCTGCATAAAATACGCCAGAGAAAATAACCTGCCGTATCTCGGATTATGCTTTGGCTTTCAAATGGCGGTTGTAGAATTTGCCCGCAATGTATGCGGTCTGAAGCAGGCAAACAGCAGCGAGATTGAGTCGGATTGTCCTGAGCCGGTAATCGGCATACTGCCGGAGCAGAAAGAAATAGAAGGATTAGGCGGCAATATGCGGCTGGGCGGACATGATGTAGAACTGAAGCCTAACACGCTGGCGTGGAAACTCTTTGGCAAAAAAAACATAGTGCGGATGCGTTTCAGACACCGTTACGAGGTTGATCCTCGCTACATTGAAGTGCTGGAAAAGGCCGGCCTGGTATTTTCCGGCAAGGCACCTGGCCAGCCCATTATGCAAATTTTAGAACTTCTCTCGCACCCATTTTTTTTGGGTACACAGGCACATCCCTGCCTGACTTCGCGGCCGCTGCGGCCTGAGCCGATGTTTGTAGGACTTGTGGCCGCAGCACTGCAAAGACATTACCCACAACAGGACCTGCCCGATTGCACAAAGGCCACGCTCAAGGTATGCGAGCGGACTTATTAGCACCTTCTGCGACGTCAAGGTGTTTCCGCCGGGCGCTTGACTTCGACTTTCTCCTGGAGCTTTTCTATCTGTGCTTTAAGAGCCTTGATTTCCTCTCGCAATTTCGCGTTTTCCTCTACCACAGCAGTCAAAACGCTCTCCACCTGCTCTTTAACGCTTTCTTTAAGCTGTTTTTCTAAAGCCGCTTTCTTCTCGAGGCACTTAACCAGTTGCTCTTGCTGCTGCTTCATCTCTTTCTCATGCTGGGTCTTCAGCTTGGCAATTTCGTCTTCTCGGCGGGCCAAGTCCTGCCTCAACTGCATATTTTCAGCCGCTATGAGTCTACTTTTTTTCTCGCCCGGCAATTGTTGCTCCCGGCAGCTTGCGCAAAACAAAATGCCAGCAGCAATCACCAGAACCGCCACTTTGGGCACGACTCCTTTCATTTTATTATCCTTTCCAAGCATTTGCCCTAATGTAAAAACGCGATACAATTTGCCCGTCACTATATCACCGGCGGACTTGGTGTCAAGACCGCGTGTTATTCAAACAATATCTTCAGCTTTTCTTTATCAGCGGCAGTGATCTGATTCTTGTCCGTCCACACCGCCAGCTCCAGACTCTTTCTGCAGGGACAATCCTCACTGACAAGTTTGGCCTCGGCGGTCAAAACAGCCTTTATCAGTTTCAAGCAATTGTTCGTTGCGGTCTGCAGATTTGCTGTTATTTCCTGGAGCAAAGATCGCTTGCTTTTTTTGCCGTGGTGCGGCCGCCAGCAGTCATAGTCACTGACAAGTGCCACAAGTGCGTAGCAGATTTGTGCTTCTCTGGCCAATTTGGCCTCCGGCATAGCGGTCATGCCGATTAAGTCGCCGCCCCATCCGCGGTGCATCAGAGACTCGGCCCGCGTAGAAAATTGCGGCCCTTCCATACATATATACGTGCCGTCCGGATGCGTCATAACATCAATCTCTTTGGCAGCATCAATGAGCACATCCCGGACTCGATTGCAGACGGGTTCAGACATCTCGCAGTGCACCGCTGCAAAGCCACTGAAAAAAGTGTTTAGCCGAGCGAACGTTTTGTCGATAAACTGGTCCACAATGACCAGTTCGCCGGGGGCGATTTCTTCCCTAAGTGAGCCTACCGCCCCGCTACTTATCACTGTGTGAACGCCCAGCTTTTTCAGGGCGAAAATGTTGGCGGCAAATGGAACTTCACGCGGCGACAATTTATGCCCCTTTCCGTGGCGATTCAAAAATGCGATGCGTTTCTGCCCCATCTTACCAACCATAATTGGCGCACTGGGTTTTCCAAACGGCGTATTGACATCGTGAAACTTTGCGTCGGTTAGCTGCTCAGCCAGCGCGTCGCCCAGACCTGTACCCCCAATGATCCCGACCAGTTCCTCTGGCATATTTCTGGCCTCCTTTGCCTTTACTGTGTATTATAGTAACCAGTCTGCTGCGTGTAAAGGCTATAGGGGATAGTATTCAGAGTTCTGTACTCTGCGGTCTGCTAGAGGTCAGTAAATATCAAGTTAAGCCACAGAGGACTCAGAGGTTCACAGAGATAAAAGAAGTACAAATTGTATCCTCTGAGGTCTCCCTCGACTACGCTCGGGACGGCGTCTGTGATCTCTGTGGCAGAAATTCAAATTCCGATACTATGGACTTAGTGGTTACAGTCAAGGAGATCAAAGGCCGCTGCCCGACCTATAAGCTTGGTGATTCATTTACACTTAGGGCTGGCTATCAGTTGGTAAGTGACATTCCCGTTTGTATGCACGGCCTGGCAGCTTTGATGCCGTATTATAACGCCGGTTTTTCGTTTCCCTCCAGTCGTCCATAAGAAGAGAATTATAAAGTGAGCTAAAGTGTCTAAAGTGAGCTAAAGTTGAAAGTTATAATTTTAGGCACTTTAGTCACTCAACACTTTAGGCACTTTAACGACACAACTGGCGGCACTGTCATCTTCGAAATCGCCAAGGTCGGCGATTAGCCCCCGCAGAACTAACCGCAGAGAGCGCGGAGACCGCAGACAATAAGAAGATGCAAACAAAAAACTCCGCGACCTCTGCGTACTCCGCGGTAAAAACTTTAGCTGGTGATGCCTCACCATTTAGCCTGCCGTTTTACGGCAGGTTGTTATCCACCCCTCCGCAAAACGGTTTTTCAACAAAAATCCAAAAATTTTTCACCGGCCCGCAATTTTACGCCAAAAATCGTGTTTTAGCCCTCAAAATTACGTAGTTTCCACAATTGACAACTGCCCCCCCCGTAGAATAAAATGTTGATAGATGAGTGTGTGAGGATGGTACGTTCGGAGGATGCCTTTGCCGCCGAAAAACCACACATCCCGACAAGAAACACAGAAGGCTGAAGGAGGAGAAAGTATGAGACGGCAAGCAATTCTTGTAACGGCAATTCTCTATAACTGGTTACCTATTTACTCAAAAAAGAAAGGAAGGTGCACAATGAAACGCTTAAATTATTCAAAAATTAAGGTAACCGTTCACGGTTTTTTAAGTAATTGAAGTAAAACTCTGTTTTTGTCCGATAAAAGATTCATGGACAAAGACAGCATTATCGAAAGACTTACAAAACAAGTTGCAATGCTTCTTGAACGTGT
>Ga0315312_1000440_pt1 | contig 49801 bp, 51 predicted proteins | sample TDP7_MG_FD_203629 | JGI IMG/M metagenome (GOLD analysis project Ga0315312, IMG submission 203629) | Freshwater sediment microbial communities from Lake Towuti, South Sulawesi, Indonesia - TDP7 | ecosystem: Environmental > Aquatic > Freshwater > Lake > Sediment | place: Indonesia: South Sulawesi... | reverse complement strand
CTCTTTCAACACCCCATCTGATGAATTTGGATTTTGGAAAACCCCAGTCTCTCTCTGCTTTACCTAAGTCGACCAGGCTGGGTTCAAGATACAGCATCATTGATGTCTCCAGTTCGGCTGCGTGAGCATCTTCACCTTCAAGAAGGTCAAAGACTTCTGGTGCCAAAGAAATATAGATCAGTGAGGCACAGATCGCCGGGGTTTCAAGCGTTATCCTTCTTGCCGCAATCTCCATCGGGGCTGTGTTGCTTCCGTGGCCGTTCACAATTATGATTCTCCTAAATCCGTGGTGCGCTAAGCTCTTGCCTATATCGATCACAAATTGGATCAATGTTTGATAGCTTATGTGAATAGTGGCTGGAAAATCCAGATGATGCTCGTTGTACCCATAGTTTACGGGCGGCGTAACAATAGCCATCTCGGGTATTTCTATCGCGGCGGCTTTGCAGATCTCATACGCCAACAGCGCATCTGTCTTCGTCGGTAAGTGTGGACCGTGCTGTTCAGTTGAGCCGACGGGTATCAATGGGACTCTATTGTTCTCGGCTGCCTCTCTAACTTCTGGCCAAGTCATATCACTATAAAGGATCTTCATCTTTACATCTCCGCTCTCACTATTACGGGGTAGACGTTATTTGTCTTTTGGCATCGCTTCTTCGCCAGTTTAATGGAGAAATCATTTTTTATCCCCAAAGAGGTATCAACAAATGGGTGTTCAGAATCAACTCAAATTCCGTCATATCGCTACTGACCCAAATCCGATAGGAACCCACCATCCCGTATGCTTAGTTGGCGATTTTGAGGGGAATGGATTCCAAGATGTGATGATCGGTTTCTTCACCGAGTTTCTCGTAGATTCGGGAAAGCCTACTCATGAAGCCAAGTTGATAGACTTAGGAAACAGAGGGGCATCGTCCATAGTGGGCAAGCCTTTCTACCCCAGCAATCAAGTAGACCTGTGGAAGAACCTGATACTCTGAGCTAGTCAGACGTACAGCTGCGTCACACATGCAAAGAAAGCATCCATAAACACGGTGCGCAATTGAAACATTTTTGCTTCTCACTTCGTTATAGTTTGATAGATGAAGAACGGTCGATCATTATGCGTGAGAAGTTGAACGTTGGAGTGATCGGTTGTGGATGGGCGGGTGAGCAGCATGCCAGGGCTTACTCATCCTTGACAGAGGCCAAGATCCTAGCTGCCGCTGACCTAGAGGAAACTAGATCTAAAGACCTAGCCGAAAGGTGCGAGGCGGACACTTGGCACACAGATTACAGGAAAATCCTCGAAGATCCCAGAATAGATGCTGTAAGTATATGTCTACCTCACCATTTACACTCTAGAGTTGTTATGGAGGCAGCTGAGGCGAGCAAGCACATACTATGTGAGAAGCCCATGGCGAACAACCTCGAAGAGGCCGATGAGATGATAAGGTCCGCAAGGAAAGCAGGAGTCACATTGATGATAGCCGAAAACGTGAGGTTTCATCCAATCAACCTAAAGATAAAAGAAGTAATCCAGCAAAACTGCATCGGCGAAGTCTTCTTAGCACGGATATTCAGAGACCATGAGATGCATGACTACCTAAGAATGCGTCCATGGTTCCTTAACAAGGAGAAATCTGGCGGAGGCATCTGGATGGCAGGCGGTATCCATGATGTCGACGCGCTCAGGATGATCGTCGGGGAAGTTGAGACGGTGTCCGTCTATCAAGCGAGAAGTGTGTTTCCTGAGATGGAAGGAGATGACACGGTCGCCGCCTTGCTGAAATTCGAAGATGGAGCGGTTGGGGTTGTTACCGAAAGCTTCTCAACGAAGACGTTCAAGCCTCTCTCACCGATTGGTTGCCCCACGGTTCTCAATGGGTCCTCCGGAACGATCACAGTGCGCGATGATGAACTGGAGATCTACGGCAAGAACGTAGGCGACTCTAGTATATGCATCCGGAAGAAAGTTGAAGAGAAAGACACCTTCGTCGAGGAGATGAAACATTTTGTGAGATGTGTAAAGAGCGGTGAGACTCCCATAACATCAGGACAGGAAGAAAGAAGAACCCTTGCGGTGATATGTGCAGGCTATCAATCATTGAACAAAGGAGGCGTACGCGTGAAAGTCAGGTATTAGGGTAGACATCCATATTAATGGTCTCGCAGAATCGACCGATAACGTCGTTCGGTATCTCCTTTGACTCCACTCATTTCCTTCTCTCTGCATTTCTTCCAAAGCAATTGCCCGAGCGTATCTTGTTTTCGTCTCATTAAGCATAAGGTGTCTCAGTTGCGTGTTACGGATTCTCAGTTTGAGGTTCGAATCCTAAGCCGATCTTGGTCGGCGCATAGAAAAGTCCTGCCTGTGGGATGAGCTTCTCCTTGTTGAAGGCTTGTTGAATTGCAGCCCACTTCACTAGGTACTCTATCATTGGGCAGTCATTCTTTGGTTGGGAGAATGTGATACTTTGAGCGGGCTCAGTCCATCCGGCGTGTGGGATAAGTGATACGCCTTCAGATGATGCTAATGCGCAGATCTTTCTCATCTCCGTTATTCCGCCGGCCCAGGTTACATCCATCTGCAATATGTCTACTGCTTTACGTTTTAGTAGTTCTCTCGCTCCCCATCTTGTATATTCGTGCTCTCCACCTGCGATCGGAATCTCGAGCCTCTTGGAGAGTTCTGCGTATCCATCTATGTCGTCTGGCATCAATGGTTCCTCAAGCCAAGCGGGTTCAAATCTCTCCAGTCTTTTTGCCATCTTAAGAGTGTACGGAATGGACCAGCTCATCCAGCAGTCAAGCATGAGGTCAACATCGTATCCCACGGCGTCACGGATGGTTTTGACGAGTTCAATGTTCTTTTGCATCCCGGATAGTCCGCTTCCTGGACCGTGGCGAAAGAACCATTTCATTGCTGAATAGCCTTTGTCAGCGTACTCTTGGCATCTCTTAGCCACATCCTTAGGCTTTAGGGAGAATCCGAGCATGCTGGCGTAGGTTGGAACCTTTTCTTGAACCGGTCCTCCTAGAAGCCTAACAACGGGTTCTCTCTTCGCCTTGCCGATTAGGTCCCAGAGGGCGCAGTCAATGGCGCTTATGGCCATCATCGTCTCTCCCTTTCGGCCGTGCACTTGGGATCTGTACATGATGTCCCAGATTTTCTCGACTGCAAATGGGTCTTCGCCTAAGATGAGAGGCTTCAGATTCCTTTCAACCATCGTCGCAGTCTCATGCGATACGGAGCCGAAGATTCCCTTTTCCTCTTCGTCGGTCAATATCTCCAGAAAAGTCTGTTCAAACGGATCCTCGTAACCGGTGTTCCATGGGCCCTCGTTCCTGAACCTATCGTAGATGTCTATTGGTCTTACGAGGCGTTCCTCCCAGAACCCCTTCTGAACTGGTGGCTCCCCTCTAAGCATGAAACAGCGTACCTCTTTGATCAGCATCTTCTTTTCACCGTTATCTAGATGTTGAACATTTGGCTTAAATCAGTTTGTGTGTAGGACGAGAAGAATATTGGCTCAAAGGTCTCGAAGACACCTACATGACAAAGACGGCTGATCTAGTCGTCGAACTGATCAGGGAAATTAGCTCTGGAATCTAAAGCAGATGCTTCAGCAACTGACGCATAAACGGGACTCGAATTCTCTAGAGCAATATTTAATAGGTACGCGACACAGTTGTCTGGTGGCCGTGGGCGTTTCCCCGAGGGGACTCGGGCGGCTTTCGAGGGGCCTCGGGGTAAATGCGCGAATGGCCGATCGCGATCGCCCGCGGCCAATGTTGCCCCTAAGTGACGTCCTTCACGCAGCTAGGGAGATAGAATTCCTAGTGATAGCTGGAAGGAGGGGCGCATTGGTCGTGGGAGTCGATCGTGTGGCCAAGCTGTTCAATATCCTCAATAGCGATGTTCGCGTTCAAATCCTAAAGGAGCTTGCCCTCAACGGCAGCTGCTCGTTTTCCGAATTGCACCGTGTGTCCAAGGTTTCAGCTGGCACGCTTGCCTATCACCTAAGCTTGTTGAAAGAACTCGTTTCAAAGAGGGGAAACGACTATTCTCTAACCGAAATGGGTCGCTATGCACACAAGCTTATCAAGGAAGTAGAAGATTTTGAGAATGCGGTCAGACCTTCTAGGTGATAGGAATCTGAAGTAATTTGGCTTGGACCGTTGTCATTAACGTTCCTCCCACGATTTTTGCGGTTGCCTTAGCATAGGCATCTGCGAGAAAGTGGACTTCTATCGAGGATGAGCCTACTCTTTCTAAGATGCTTCTTTCCTCCGTTCTTCCGGCAATTCCCTTGCTGTCTGACATACTCATTTATCAGTTTCAATGAACTCGACACAGGAGCCTTTTCTTAACTCATACTCTCTTCTGATCTCAGGAGAGATCGTCACCGTGCCTTTCTCAGATTTCAAAAGAACATTATCCGAAAGATCAGAAACATAATTATACCAGCATGAATGTTACATCTGTAGGATCCGGGGTGAGTTTGTTGGCTGTCAAGGCTTACGTCCTCTTCAAGGTAAGTTCAGGCAGTGAAAGGGATATCTGCAAGAAGATCGTGGAGCTCGATGAGGTTTTAGAAGCCAGCGTAATATACGGCGAGTACGACTTAGTCGCGAAGGTTTCTGCTCAAGATCTGGGACAACTCGAAGAATTCCTGACCGAGAAGATCCGAACCATGCCGAGCATTGTATTGACTTCAACGATGATCGTGGCGAGAGAATACAAGGGAAAATCGGAGAGAAACCCCCACAACGTAAGGCAAGAACAATGTGAAGGTGGCTAAAGCTTATTTTTCCGGCTCGTAAGAGTATTTGACACCTTCTCCGAAATATTAGGCTAAGAGTCCGTATGTGATCGTAAAGCGGGGGTGTCCGAGTCTGGTCAAAGGAGGCAGGCTTAGGAGGATGATGCCCGAAAGTCACCGAATCAGCCCCTAAGGCAATCCTTGAGAAACCTGCTGGCGTAGGCCTGCGTGGGTTCAAACCCCACCCCCCGCACCATATAAAATATGCTAAAAAGGTTTGTTTTTGGAATATTTTTGGTAAAGGGCTTCATTTAATCTTCCTTGTTTTTTCCGTCTTTTTTCATTTCATCCCAAGGTTTATATTCTTGAAATTGTAGCTTTTTGAGAAATTTGTGTTTTTCATGAGTTTTGAAGTTACGGTTGCTTAAAGAGTGTTCAACTTACGCATCTTTATAGGAAATAAAATCAAAGTCATTTATGTGACAGAAATTCCACATGATGATCTGTCTGGAGTTTTCGCTATATGCTCTTTAAAGCATTACAAATGTTGTCGCCAACATTCAGTAACGTTATTGCTAACTTTCCTTCATGAGAGCTTACTTTGTAGCTCAAAATGGCCCTCTTGCTCATAGAATAATGTTGTCTAGCGTATAAGATCGGAACAGTTATTATTTGACTCTTAAGATTTCCTAAATCGTAGTATGCTATATTTATACAGTTTTGTATTTTTTCTTGTATTTCTCTTAGACTGTAATGCCTCCCTTTCACTTCGACAATGAACACTATAGGTTTGCGTTTATTTGCTTTGAAATAGAATATGACGCAATCACATTTTTTATCTTCATTAACCATCACACACTCGTCAAATCTTATATGAATAAACCCACCGCTTTTCTCATTCCATATTATGCGCCCACGTTCTCTGCAATCAGCGATATTGCATATACACTTGCTCAGCTCAGACCTGTTATTTAACCATTCATGAAATGTATGAATAGACGTCCACTATTCTCCCGATTGAATCTCTTGTTGCAAGGATATTTCCTCATCATATAGCTCCTTAATCACTTCATCAAAGGTGGGAATTTCTTCTAATAACCCAGCTTCAGGTATTTCCAATTTTTCGGTGATACTTCCCTTATCCGCTTCCTTTAATAAGTAGATAGCTATCTTTTCTGGATCTAAAGAATCCATATTCTTGTCTAATTTGTATTTCCCGATCAAGTGTGAAACCTTACGTAGCATTATATCGCTGTGAGTAGTTAGTATAACGTTTACATTTTTATTGATCAATTCTGCAACAATGCTAACAAGTTTACATTGAGCCCCTGGATGTAGATGGGATTCAGGTTCTTCAATTATGAGGAAACTACCAGGTCGAACCAATTCCCGAATAATCAGATATAGAGGAGCTAACTCTTTTATCATCGAAGCCGCATGTATGATGTCCATAGTCGATTCTTTTTCTCCAAGCCTAAATTCATAAGTTATTCGCACCTTACCTTTCGGCTCAGGCATCGATTTAAGTACCACATCACCACTAAACAGATCTTTAAATGATTCCGCTATTTTTTCCAGTGGACCACTTTCGCCCCGTAGCTGCAACATAATATCATAAAATTGTGATGCCATGCCTGGTAGAGGAGGCATTGATATACCTCTTATTGGCGCCACGGGAGATAAACTGATCAATGCTGAGGCTACAGTATCGTAACTTTCAAGCAGTCCGGCTCTACCGGCTGGAATATATATACATGTTGTGACTTGATCTCTGAATAAGTATCCCTTTATACTCTCAAGTAGATTAATAATTGATGGAACAGGAGTTCTTTTCGAGATCCTGATTTTTTGAATAAGTGTCGTTACATTTTTTTCGAGACGCTCTAAGTAATCTCCGTTAAGATTGAGTTTGACTTCAATCTTGTCCTTATTAGAAATACTTATGAGGAGTGTAGAAGATTCATAAAGCTTGCATTCCATTTGCGCGTTAGAAGAATTTAGATTTATAAGCCTTCCAATGTTCATGCCAAAGGTTTGCTCTAGCAGCGATTTTAAGATTTTTCCCGCTATTGAAGAATAATTCTGAATAATCGTATACGTTATTCTTTCTACAATTTCGCGTTCTGTAAGCTTTTCTTTCACGATTCGATGCCCTATTTTGTCTATTTCTTCAGTGCTTATCGGGTAAGGCATACGCCAAAGAGGTTCAAACCTCCAAATGTCCCTTACATAAGCATAACGACGTGGTCTTTGAACCTGCTTCATGGTAAGTAAGGTGTAAATGAGTTGAGCCAGATAGGATTTACCCAAGTTATTCTTACCAATAATGATTGTCAGTGGTTTTATTTCCATATTAGCCTCTTTAACTGGACCGAAATTCTCAACTCTTAGCTTCATACTTACTCCTCTGTAATGAATGTGTATGATTGACTTTAAATGTATTATTCTTTGATCTGGGATAATAACCATAATCCTAAGAATCGACTTACATCAAGTAGACTTATCTGACCCTAAAGATTTCAAAAATTTAAACCAAGCTTTAAACCTATCCCCACGCACCATAAATGAACACTAGAACTGATTGTCCAGACAAATCAGAAGGGTAGCAAATTATGGAGACAAACCGTAAAACCGATCACATGTGTTCGAATCCCACCTCCCACACCATCGATGATGAGAGCAAAATAGGGATGCTGGGAGCTAGCGGAAACTAAATTAGAAATTCGACGCTTACATCAAAGCTTCTCCTCTTAATTTCCTTCTTCATCTCCTCTTCTCTTTTGACGAAGTATGCTTTACAGTCAAAGATCTTTGCTAGAGCAAGTGTGAAACAGTCAGGCAACGATAAAGCTCGTTCACACTTTACCTTAGCGGCCTCACTCATGAGCGTACCAGTCTCTATGATATTCACAACATTTGACTGCAATAAATACCTCCTTTTCTCCTCTGCGACTGACCAACCGACCCTCCTGCAAAGAATGTATTCCATCTCTACCACAGCCAACTCGGAACAAAACGCTAGGATTTCATCTCTCAGAATTTCTTCTTTCAACCTGCTAGCGGTCGGGTCATCGACTGCTAATGCAATCAAGACTCCTCCATCCAGAGCTTTCTTAGCTAATTCTTCAGAACCTTTGCTCATCCTTCCTTCGCTCCGCAATCAGCTCAGCATAAAGATCGCCAAAATCCGCTCCGGCCACGGGTCTACAAAAAAACTCGAATACCTCCCTTCTTCGAAGGTTGTGTTCATACGTTCTTGTCAAAAATGATATGACATCGTCGAAATCAACCTTTTTACTGCTCTTCTTTTGAAGGTCTGCTGCGATAAGCAGCAGCTTCTTCCTGTTTTCATCCTTTATTGCGATGGTGACCGTTTTTACAACACCTATATATAATAGACAAACTATAAAACTTATAAAATTTGTGTTCGCCATCCCATCTCCCATAACCGTTCTTAGCAGATCCGAGATCATGATGCAACAATTCGTCAGCTATATTTCTAACTTTTCCCGGCACGATATGTGCAAGAATTTGCTTAAATTTGCTTTCTTCGTGGATTATAAACGTGGATTATTGTTGCCTTCGGGGAACGCTCCCCTTCCTATGACCGACGACAAACTGATCCGTCAAACCTGAAGAAGGACGCCTCTTGTTGTTGTCGTAAATCCTGCCTGAACAACAACGAGTTTCCAGATCATCCAGATGAGGGAGAGGCGTTCCTAGGAACAAGACAAGAACCTTCAAGCTCAGGCGTTGATGTAAGTTTTTATAACAGTATACTGTTATAGATTATGGATTAGTATGAGTGTAAGAACGACTATTCAGGTTGATCAGGAAACTGTTGCCATGCTTGAAAAGCTGAAGAGAGAGTGGCGTGCTCGCAGCTACGCTGAGGTGGTGAAACAGCTCGTTCGGGAAGTTAAGGTTTTGGAGACCTCTGAGAAAGGCTCCCTTCCCAAGCTGAAGAGGTTCCAGAGGGAAAAATTTGACCGTTTTGGTTGACTCATGGGCTTGGGTCGAATATTGGAGCGGCAGTTCCCACGCAGATCAAGTGGCTCTCCACATAGAGGGCAAGGAGAATGCCATAGTTTCCACGATAAATCTAGCCGAGATTTATCACTGGGTCCTCCTGCATTATGATGAGAAGACTGCGGAAGAAAAGGTGGTCACGATCCGGAAAAGGTGCTTCATTATACCTGTGGAAGAAGAGATCGCCATAGAAGCCGCTAAGATCAAACATAAGACAAAAATGGCGCTAGCCGACAGCATCATACTAGCCACTGCCAAAAAGGCCAAAGCAAGGATTTTAACTGGCGACCCAGACTTTAGAAGTCTGAAGGATGTCCTCTACATTGGAGACTGACAGAGAATAGCACAATAGGTTAAACCAGCCCGTCCATCTGCTTCAGCGTAATGGCTGAGACTAAAGACGATATTTTTCTTTCCAGAACTGTTTACCTTAGTGTATGAGCGGGGATCTCCGAGTGGTCAAAGGAGGCAGGCTTAGGACCTGCTGGCGTAGGCCTGCGCGGGTTCGAACCCCGTCCCCCGCACTTCAGCTAAGTCTCACTTTCTAAGAAGCCGAAGCTAAGTTGGTCCATAGCGATGGCATGCCTAAACAAAAGTCAAAAGAAGGATAACGAGCAGCTATACGTAGAAAAACGCAATTGAGGGTATCAAAATACGAGCCGAGAAATTGTCGAGAGTAATCATTGCTCTGATGATTTAGAGGATGTTAAAGAAATTCTGTTTGAATTTCCAAGCCCTGCCGGCAGAGTTTGGAGCGAAAAGCTGGGAGAGGAGCTGATACGTGATGCTTTGAAGGAGCAACCAGGTGGAGTTTTTGTAGCCGAGATAGGTGGGAAGGCTGTTGGGTTTGCCATTGTGTCATACCGAAACTGGTTTAACATTGTGTATCTCGACCACATACAAGTGAAGACGGAGCGGATCAACAAAGGCATAGGTCATAAGCCCATTGAAATGTGTATAAATTGGACTAAAGAAAAAGAGAGCCATCAAATTCTACCAGAAACACGGTCTCCAAATTACTGGCTACATCCCTGACTATTATCAAGAGGGACTGGATGCAGTGATCCTTGTGAACAAGTTGAAGATGAGGCTGGATCCAGCGAAACAGATAGCAATCTAAGGTTTGTTTTGGGCTTATTTCTATGAAATGTTTGCTCAGATTTTGCTTTTTGCGGAAATTATAGACGAAAGTCTAAACCTAAAACCGCGCACCAGAGTTCGCAATTGACGTTCAAACTCTCAGTTTCTCACTCACCGACGCATAACTTGAAAAATGAAGATTTAGTGGTACCTTCAAGTTGTGCATGTCAAATCCCATTTGCCTGCCCATTCGGGCACGTGAAAGTTGGATGAGTCTTTGAGCGTGTTCTTACGTGTACTTCTCAAAAAGGATGTTAGAGGGCCATTTGTCTCTTAGTTCAGCAGTCCATCTCATTGTGAGTTGTTGATCAGCCTTGTCTTTGTCGGTTTTGACTACCATACCTACTTCAAGAGCGCCTGTGCGCACTTTCCGTAGTGCTTCACGGTTCTCGCATACCATGAACTCTTTGCATTCGGTGCAGTCAGCTAGTTTCTTGCTTGAGGCGCAAGCTCTGATTTTACAGCTTGTTGCCCCACCGCCTTCTAGACATCCTCGGCATAAAGGTATGTTTTGTATTGACTGGAGTGACCCCATAAATTCTTGGCCGTCGAAGCCTTGGTCTTCAGCACCCCATTTATCCACACCATAACCCCCAATGAGATGGGCATACCTTTTCGTCATTTCCTTCAATGTTCCATTACCTACCACACAGCTTCCACACCAGATTGCGCAATAACCGATCTGGTTCTTAACATTTTGAAAGGCCTTGGCTTCCACTTCAAATCACTCCGGCGAATCCTCCTTGGAATAAACAACAAACACAATATAAGCATTCAACGAGCCATAGTTGAAGATGCGAATCAAAGAGAAGTCGCTGAGTGATGGATGAAAGAGCCAATAAGAATAAAAGTGCATGTCCAGAAATACTGTTCAACTCAATGAAAAAGTGGAGGAGCAAAAATGCGACCCGACGAATTTGTGAAATGCACAGACTTTCCGTGTGAAGATGTGAATAAGAAGTGTTACATAGTTCCGAATGTAGAGGTTGAAACTGACAAGATCAGGACGTTTATGATATCAGAAGCACCCCCTGAGAACTTGGGCGACTACTTCTACGCCCAAAAGAATCCCTTCTTCGCACAAACAACTGTACAAGCCTTCAATGATGCCGGTTTTGATGCTTCTTCTATGAAAGATGTGCTTAACCTAGGAGTATACGTGACCACAGCCATAAAATGTGGAAAAACTGCATACTCCATATCCCCAAAAACCATAGAAAATTGCTCTAGCCGCATATTGGAGAATGAGATGAACCTGTTCCCTAAGGCAAAAGCTATCCTGCTTATGGGAGACACTGCTATAAAGACAATGAATGGCATTGCCAAAAGAAACACTGGAAAGATAATAATCCCCAGCGGTTCCACATACAAAATCAGGAAAAACAAATATCTCTACAAGGGGCTAAGGATTTTTCCTTCATACTTACAGACGGGGAAAAGCTACCTAATTGAGAAATCCAAAAGAAAGATGATAGCAGAAGACATCAAAGCAGCCCTCGAATACCACTAGTCCTTTGCCAACCTGCTTTCCAATCCTTGATTGGAGAAAAGTGTATGAAGTATAAAGCCCCCTTGCGCTATAATGTGATCAGAGTTTTCACTCTAAGCAAGATTCAACGAATTTAGACCGAGTTTTAAACCTAATCCCCGCACCAAGGTTTTCAGAGATCTGCACCATATACAGGGTTCATATCTATGGTCCTATTTCCTTCTGTATGGTGAAAACTTTGAACGAAACGGCGACGGTGACGAGTAAAAGCATGGTTACGATCCCCGCGAAGATTAGGCAGAAATACGGTATCAAGGAAGGCATGAAGGTTGAATTTATTGAGCTTGAAGACGCTGTTTTGATGATTCCTTTAAGGAGCCTCAAGGAACTCAAGGGTGCGGATAAAATGTACGAGGAAGTATTAAGGGAAGCCATCAGAGAACTCAATGCGGAACATCGGAAGGAAGCGGGCGAATGAAGAGAACCGTCGTTGTAGATGCTGGTGTCCTAACCCTCCACTTCATCGCGGACCCTCGTGTGGAAAAATATTCCGACGATGTGGACGATGGACGAATCTCTGGATACATCTCGAGTGTTAATCTGGCCGAATTCTATTACAAGACTTGTCAGAAGCTGGGGAGACAGACCGCCGATATACGATACTACCAGATCAAGAGGACTCGCCTCCAGAGCGTTCAAGACAACGATTCAACCAGAAGCGCGGGGCTTGAAAAGTGCCGACAGCCATTCAGCTTATCGCTAGCTGACTGTTTTGCTATAGCTCTTGCTAAAAGGGAGGAAGCGATGCTGTTAACAACAGATAGGGAACTTTCAGGGCTGAGAGAGGTAGAGGTTAAGTTCTTTGAGGTCTGAAACCATTACAAGGAAAGGCTGCCTATCTTGTTCTCCCCTTTTGGTTTGCCTATCATTTTTGGCGCCTTCACATGTGATTAGGGACGTGACCTATACGCTGATTTTCACAGCTTTTAAGGTTATATCACTACGTGTCCTTCTGCATTTTTGTTCGCCGAGCAATTTTGTGACTGTTTACAAAAAAAGGGGGGTGAACCTAACCTCTGCTCCACGATGGAATTTACCTGTCGAGACGAAGTCTCGGAGTGTACTACTCTGATGAAAATGAGAACTATCGAAAACGGTTTGGTAGGGCTTAGAGACCTCATCTCATAGTTTTGACTAGTGGTATAGGCGATAAACGAGAGAAGATGAGAAGACCTTTTATTCTAAGCTCCATCCTGAATAAGACAGGGCTCTTGGGATGATGAGGGTCTTCGATTGAACGCATTCGGGCTTCAAGGCGGAATCGACCGTGACTTGAAGCTTCTGATGGGCGAGATGTTCTTCAGAAGAATGGTCATGGGTTTCCTCGAAGTAGCAAGAGCCATCTACTTCGCACTGATAGGTTTCAGCCCACTCACTATCGGCATCCTCATCACGATTGGAACCATTGTTGGCGCCTTCGAATCCCTCGTATCTGGCCCACTCTCAGACAGATACGGCAGGAAGCCCTTCCTAATCCTCGGAGGCATCTTCTCAATCATCAGACTTACGCTATACGCGTTAAGCCGAGATTTCTGGACCCTTGCCATAGCACAGGGCATAGGGGCATTGGGAGAGGGGGCAGGCGCAGGACAACCCGTCGTCTCAGGATATATTGCTGACAAAACCGAAGCCGGGAAACGCCCAGCAGTCTTCAGCCTCTTGGGCATAACCAACGCCGTCAGCACTGCAATGGGGTCCCTAATGGCTGGGCTTCTCCCATTTTTCAGGCTCGCCTTCAACCTTGACGAGGCAGAGGCCCATGTCCCATTGTTCTGGTTAGGCGTCGGCATGAACCTCGCAGGCATGTTCTTTGTTTTGCCTATCAAAGAAGCGAGGAGAAGCGACAAAGAGAATGATGACGCGCGTCTCTTTAAAGTCTCATGGAAGGAGATGGGTAAATACTGCATAGTACGGTCGACGGACGGCTTGGGTATGAGCTTCGTCTCGTCTCTTCTGTCACTTTACTTCTATCTCCGCTTTGGCGCAAGCTCCGAAATACTTGCGCCCATATACGCGCTCGCGAGGTTCCTACCAGTCTTCACCTATCCGTTCATACCGCTTTTCGTCAGCAGATTCGGCGACGTTTTATGCCTAATCGTCATCCGCATAGTGAGCGGAGCTGTAGTCGCCGTCTTCGCGGTTGTATCCATCTTCGAAGTGGCTGCCGTGATTTTCATTGCATACAGGTTTCTCTTCGAGTTCGCCATGCCAGTGAGACAAGCCTTCGCAACAGAGATCGTTGGACAATCTCGGACAGGCACCATCATAGGTATAAGCAACTTTTCGCGGTCCCTCGTCCAGTCAGTCGCTCCAACAATCGCGGGATATCTATTCGAATTTGTCTCATACTCTTTTCCATTCTTTTCAGGCGCCGCCCTTCTCGCAATAAACGGCATACAATACCACATGTTCTACAACAAAAGGCCGAGACAGCATGATGGAAGCAGACCCGCCACCGGTGGTTGAATTCCAATTCCACTTCGGTCATTGGTTGTATCTGAAGCGAATTCAATCGAGCAATCTTAATCGGTTCCGAAACGAAGTTATACGTCTATCCCGCGCACCAAGAGATAAAGACCGTTTTCGAGTCGTTATGTATGTTGACCTTGGCTTTCATGCAGAACTTCAAATCGCTGTCTAAGGTATTATCTTCATCTCTGCGAGATTTTCAGCATTTTTCGTTGTCAGAGAGCATTCAATGTAGCCTTCAGTCCTCGCCTTCTAAAAAGTGATATTCTGTCATCACCCTTGTACCTTTTCAAAAGGCCCCTAGCTACTTTGCCGGCATGCCTTAACTCATCCCCTGCGAAAGGTGAGTCTATCTCGGAAAGAGTCAGTAACGTATAGTAGAATGGAAAGCCGTGCCACCGGCCGTCTGGCGTTCGTGCAGCTTTTATTTTGCTGAGGCCTTTTTCAAGGATTTCTTCCCATTCCTCGGGTCTGACTACCGCTAACGTTCGAAGGAAGGATGAAGTGCACCTATAGCAACAATAGCTCCCACTCCTTCCTCCCCTTTCTAAGATCTGGTTGAAGCCTTTCAGCGCCTCCGCAGTAGATGCGGATGACCTATGATCCCAAATGATTACGGTTCGAAGCGCTTCTTCGCCGAGGATATGTCGAGCGGCACCATACCTACCTATTCGCTCACCCGTTAGCAACTGCACGCCTTGGGTAAGATCTTGATGCGTCGGCGCAAACAGGTCGCAGTAAGATCCCTTTAACCCTTGCCTTGAGAGAACCCACTGAAGCGCTTCCTGCACATCATCAACGGACTTCCTTCTGAATCCGAGACGTACCTCTTCCAAGCGCCAAAGCGTCTCCTGCAGAGAATCTGGAACAAGCACTTCATCTGCTTCCATGCAATGTCTACCACGGCATTTCTAGAGGGACGTTACCTGACGCCTTCCGCGACTTAATATTTAAGCTTCCATGAGCAACGAGCTTCATCAATCTCAGGAATAATCGCTTCACCATATACTTCGGTTAAAAAGCGTCATCGCGCTCCCGTTTCTATTGCCAAACTAAAGGTTTTTAAGAGCCGTTTTCATGACTAACTCAATTCATCCTGAGACTGCAGGACCAGAACCGTGCAAAAGAGAAGACTCGGAAGAACGGACTTAATGGTTTCAATCGTTGGTTTCGGAGGGATCCCAATAATCGCCAGACCGAGAGCTGAAGCCGTCAAGGTCGTAAGACGATGCCATGATCTCGGGATAAACTATTTCGATACGGCTAGGGCTTACGGAGACAGCGAAGAGAAAATTGGAGAGGCATTGAAGGATGTGCGGGACGAAGTCATCATAGCCACCAAGACCCATCAGAGAACTAGGGAAGAGGCAGCTCTGGCGGGAATTAGGCATAGTCTCCGTAACCTCCAGACTGATAGAATAGACCTGGTTCAACTTCATGGGATAGATGACGAGGAGACACTGCAGAAAGCTATGAGTTCAGATGGTTCGCTATCAGCCCTCAAAGAGGCAAGATCTAAAGGGGTTATAGACTTCATAGGCATAACGGGCCACAACCCCTACGTGCTCTCTAAGGCCATAGAAACGGGAGAATTCGACACAGTTCTGGTAACTTTCAATGTTATGGATAGGAGGGCAGCCGAGAACCTCATCCCTCTAGCTAGAGAGCTGAACATCGGAACCATCATAATGAAGGCCCTCGGAGGATGTGGTGGACCCCTGGAATTCCCCCAAAGAGAAGGAAGATTTCAAGGTAAACCCGAATTGGATTGGCCCAATGCATCGGAGTTCGTAAACCACTTCGGGTCTGACGGAATGGAACGGGCGAGGCGTTCGCTGCGGTTCGTGTTGGCTCACGACATAGATACAGTTATACCAGGGTTCCGCTCAGTCGAAGAGGCGGAGTTAGCCGCAGAAGTAGCTGAAGGGTTTAAGGAGCTATCGGAGGAAGAGAAGAGACTCTACAGTTTTGGCGAGCTTCCCCCTGAACCATTCTGCCGAGAATGCGCCCTGTGTTCCTGTCCAGAGGGAATACGTATTCAAACCACTCTCAGATGGGATCATTACTATACTTTCTACGGAATAAAGAATTGGACGAGAGAACAGTATGCTAAGCTGAACACGAAAGTCAAGATGTGCACCGACTGCAAGGAATGTGAAAAGAAATGCCCATACAATCTACCAGTTGTCAATATGCTGAAGGACGCCGAAAAGAGACTTCTCTAAAACGAGACGGAACCGCGTGTGAGCAGTTTTCGGTAAATGGGGCGAATAGTTTCTATCTTTTCTTCGGGTGAAAAAAGATCCTATCTGCAATGCCAAGCTGGGTTCTTGCAGATCGTTAATCCTGAAGATATCTACACACAAGCCTACAATGCAGTGGCTTCTCTACGCCCAACTTTAGCTATTCCATCCTCAGTTATACCTCCTATATAAAATCTTTTCATTATTTCGGTTTGCTTAGAAGCTGGTGATCCTTTCAAAAGGGCAAATACACGCTTGAAAAACCTTATCTGGAACATAGAGTGACGTCGTTGATATGAGCAAAAAGGAAAGGTTAAAGGGTATAGTTGTTTCTCTACCGACGCCCACAAAAGAGAATTATGAAGTAGACTATGAGAGATTTGAAGAACACGTATCTTGGCTGGTAAGCGAAGGATTGGTGGAAGGCAAAGGGGTTCTGATGGGTGCCGGAGGCTTGGGCGAAGGTTACTTCTTAACAAGGGAAGAGCATGAGAAGATAATGAAGACGCTGGTAGACGCGGCTAATGGCAAAGTGCCAACGATGACCGGAATCTTTGAGGTATGCACCAAGGAGGCTGTCAGAAGGGCGAAGACGGCTGAAGAGGTTGGTGTAGATTTCTTGCAGGTTAACCCGCCTCATTACTTAGCTCCAGTGGACGATGAGGTTTATACGCATTACAAGATGATCAATGATAATATTGAGATCGGGATAATGGTTTACAATACCCCATGGTGCGCGATGAACTACGAGATCAAACCGAACCTGATGGAGAGGCTGATTAAACTTGACAATATTGTGGGCGCCAAGTGGACATCCTTCGACCCAGTAAACTTTGTAACCATGCTCAAGCGATTCTCAGACAGACTGAACTTCATAGATAACAGCACACTGACCTCTTTGGCATTCCAGCTGGGTGCAAAGGGGTACATATCCCTGTTAGGAAACATAACGCCGAAGGCTGAAATCTACCTGCTCAGTCTACTGGAGAAGCGAGAATACGATAGGTTTGATCAGGAATACAAGAGACTGCATGCTTGGAGAGAAGTCCTAGGTTCCGCGGAGGAGATGGGCTATCGAGGAGTCGGTGAAGGAACAATCACCAAAGCCATATTCGAAGCATCCGGGAAACCCATTGGTCCCCCAATGCCGCCACAAAAGAGGGTAAGTGCGACCGATCTGCAAAGGATAAAGGATCTGCTTAAGAAGCATAGAGTCTTCGATGTTCTCTAGGTCATCAGGAATCACTTCAAGAACTATCCTGGGATAACGCCTTTCGACGCCTCAATCTGCGGTCGGTGAGTCATGGTGAGACTATGTGTGTGCGAATCTCAATAATAGTCGCCAATATTCTAGAATTCCATTTCGCCGGGTTTCAAAACCATATGGGGGGCGAAGATAACGCTGAGGAGACGAGCCCGTTTAAAAGCCTTTGACGCCACATTAAATGTGAAGTAGGGTCGTGCTGATTGGGAGTGGGAGATTGAAGGAAAAGGTTGTTGTCTCTGTTGGAACACCTTTGATCGTGAGTAAGTCAAAGGGGTGGCATTGGTACCCGTCCATGCGGAGGATGAAGGATAGCAGTTTACTATTAGTCTTCAGTATGATGGCTGACGCCTTGCCAGAGGATATAGTTACACCCCATCATGTCATGGTTCGGTCCGAAGATGGAGGTAGATCCTGGTATTTCCACCGTCACCTGTATTTTCCAACCACTGTAGCTGGCGATGCCCATGTCTGCGCTCAGCTGTCAGACGGCACGGTGCTCGAACTGCCAAATAATGTACATGCAATAGGCGACGACGAGTTCTATGCGCCAGCGTGGAAATCAGATGATGACGGGAAGACATTCTCAGGGCCTTACAACGCACGGGTAATTCTCCCAAAAGGAGTTATAGAGACCGTGCCAGCTATGGGGAGGACATTGGCTAATGTGAGGTTTTACCGTTCCATCATAGAATTGAAGACCGGGGATCTCCTTGCATCCATGTACGGACGTTTCAAAGGCGATGGAAAATATAGGAGCTTTGTGGTCAAATCTACTGATCTTGGAGAGAGTTGGACTTATTTATCTACGATAGCTTATGACCCTAGTATCGGTACAGAGAGCTTCTGCGAGCCGGTGATGGCGCTCCTACCAGATGGAGACATTTTCTGTATCATGAGGACAGGCGGCGGTGAACCCCTCTACCAAGCTAGATCAAGTGACGGGGGTAAGACTTGGAGTAGGCCTGAACCGACTGGTGCCAACGGCGTCGATCCCGACCTCATCGTTCTAGATAACGGAACCATGGCGTGCAGCTATGGGCGAGTACAACCCCGAAAAGAGATAGAGCCTTCTGCATCCGCATATCCGAACTTATCTGCATCTATGGGCAACCGCATAATGTTCAGCATAGACGGAGGCGTCACGTGGACCGCCCACACAAAAGTGTACATCGGTCCAAGTACGGGTTACACGGGCATCGAGGAGGTACGCTCAAACGAGATTCTTTACGCATTTGACACGCTGGGCTATGGATGGCACCCATACAATACGATCCGAGTAGCAGCCATAAAAGTGCGGCAAGAATAGTGTGCGCCCACTGACGCTTGTAAGACCTTTGCTTCTCCGTATTACCAAGACTTTTTCCTCTTCTAATGCTTTCTAAGGTTTGGCATAGAGCCCCAATATTCTCCAACGGAGTTGGCGTATGGATACCAATCGTGGTTTATGGGTTACTCCCCTGGAGAATTCAGCGTGAAAACTCATAATTCATTTTGACTTAAGGTAAAGGTTCTTCATTACAGATCTAGCTAAGAGTCGGGCTACTCTAAGCGGTTCTGGTACCGCCCCGTGAGAAGTGACTTTTTCCAGGATATGCTTCGCTTCGTCACGGCTCATGTTTAGGAAACGGATGTAAACATCGTATCCGGTATGAAGCCTCAGGAGGTTTCTCGGTCCGTTATTGTGATAGATTCTTATTCTCTCCTCTTTATCGGCAGGGAAAAGTTCTTCAAAATACTTTTCAAGTCCTTCAGATTCTTCGTAGGTCACGCAGATCAGGGGCAACCCGGTCTCTTCTGTTAGCCTATTAAGATCGATTACGTTATACCAGCTGATTACGCAACCGTTTAAGAGAAGAAGATTGATATCCTCCCTTTTGAGATTTCTGTACATCTCCAGTATCCTCTCCGTAGCGTCCATTCCTCCCACCTCAACTGTGGAAAAAGTGAAGCCATCAATCATCATATCCGATCTCATCACCACACCCGCTAGGATAGACTTTTCACTCACGCCTTTTGTGAAACTCTCTGAGATCCCTAAGGCTCTGATAGCCTTTTTATGCACATGAACAGGCAGTTCGGTCTCCCCCACTTCTTCGCTAGATGCTTGTCGAATGATTATAATGAGTGCTCCTAAAAATATTCGAGACTACACAATGTATGATCGGAAGAGTACCCGATCTGCGCCTTGAAAACGTTTGTTCTTCCTTCTCACACAACCTGCATCGTTCTTTGGGCTTCAAGACTTCCATGACTACCACATCCTCAGCCTGAATCTTGGATTTCTTGGACTATTTATTGAGACCCTTGGTAGAATAGGTTCCAGCATCCCGATGGGCTTGCTCCTCAGTAGGATATCCACTAACTGCGTTTGTTCCTAAAGCAAGGGGGATTTTATAACCTAGAAAAAGCCTTCGGAATATTTTCGGGATGTTAATGATGTGGAGGCAAAAAAGAGAGTGAGGTCTATTCCATGCCCCATCTTTTGGTGATTCTTCCTAGGATGAAGATTTGGAAGGATACGATGATGAATCTCTACCAGATCTTTTCACTAGAGATTTGCTTGTCGAGAAAAAGGATGAACAGACTGAGCATTCCTTAGCCCAATTGTCGATAGAACTCCACTGGGCTAAGTTCCTTAAACTCATCTGTTTGCTGGGTTATGTGCTTCCTTATATCGACGCAGAGATGGCATTTTGAAATGTAGCCCTCTCTGAGCTCCTTGTAACCAAATTCTTGGACTGCGAGCTCGTAGATTTTTCTCACGTCAGTTACAAGTGCGTCTAGAATCGGTTTCTCATCAAGATTTATATGGCGAAGCGACTCGAGATCTCGAGCGTTCCCCAAAGATATGCCTCCGCAATAGCCTGTTATGTAGTTTCCGTAATTGTCAATGTGGATGTGCCAATCTCTCGTCAATTCTTCCCTACAAGATTGACCGAAAAATTGCTGTGCTGGATATCTTCTGTACAAGTCCCGCAGTTTGTAACATGCTCTACCCATTGGAAGCAATTCCATATAGTATAAGGTACGAACGCCTGCTCTCTGTAAATATGCTTCAAAAGATAAAGTATCTTCAACGCCAAGCGTTTCAAATTGATGGCGGAAGAATTCCTGATAGATTACTACGTTCCCGTCGAAGATTTTCTCGCTTATTCCTATGGCTCTTTCTGTTCTTTCGAAAGGAACATACTCAAGTATAAACGGGTTCACGCTTATCAGTATGCCATTTAGCCCTGCGTCTTTTAATAATGTAAGTTTTTCTCGCGCAGTCTTATCGTCGATACTCCAAAAGCAGTTAGTCTCCACAAAAGTTGAAGGAATCTTAAGTTCATGCGCCTTCTCGGTGACTTTGAGCAGAAGTGGGAAATTTAAGAACGGCTCTCCGCCAGTGAAATGAAGCCCCCAATTCATGCCGATCCTATCTGGTCCGTAAGGGCTCCCGTGAATCTTATCGGCTAGCTGAGCCAAGATCTTCTCAGTGTCATTCTCGGAAATCCAGTCTGCGCTCCACTTTGGAGAGCAGGCATACATGCAATGTTTGCATTGACTATTACACTTGTAGGAGAGGATTAAGCCGCCTGAAATGGGGTGGGGTACGAGCAAATCACCCATATATAACTTACTCCTTTATGTTTGCGAATCTTCCACTGGTATATACCTTCAAGCCTTCCACTTTTGCTTTTCATATAGGCAGACATGATTCAGATTCTCATTTGAATCATAGCTATTGGTTGCGATGGTATAATTGAAGTGAGTCAGTTATGATTGTTGGATATTCTCTCTTTATCTTTTGTCTACTTTATAGAGTGGTTCTATCCTCTTTAAGCCCGAGACTGAGTCGTATGTGTTGTCTGTGGATATGATTTTTGAGTCATAGATCATCGCCGATGCAGCGCGGTGAGAGTCATATAGAGTTAGGTTGTGCTTTTTCCTCAGGTTGGTTGCTGTGGCTAGTTGCTCACATGTTAGGGAAAAATGGCTATGCTATATAGAGAGAGGAGGAGGCTTAGGTCTGTAAACAATTTGGCTATGTCTTCCAGGGTTGCCCTCCTCCCCTCGATTAGTATGTTACCCGCCTTTGAGTTTAGCTCTAACTCGTGCAACGCAAGTAGTCCGTTTCTATCTTGCTTCTGATTTCGGATGGAACAGCAACCCCCCCAGTTCATCAACCCTGACGATATATCCCATCATAGCCTCGATGGGATCGAAGCCAAATGGGATAATTATATCCTTCCCATCCTTACCAGCGAACTTAAAGGTCATTATTTCATGTGAAATGACAAATGTCCTGTCTCTAGACAAAGATCGAGATCAAGACTATATCAGCAACCCATTCGAAATAATGTAAAGAATGAACCAACTCAATGATTTAGAAAATAGTCCAGACATCTTAAGCGAAGGATAGGGCTCAATTGAAAGGGCTCTACCATAGTCTTATGAACTGCAAAGGTCTTGAGAACTCATCTACCAAATCGGACCAACTGCAACCTCGCTTCAGAATCGGGCCACAAGTGAATTCTTATATGATCCAGCACCATTGGATTAGACATGCCCGACGAAGGCAATATTTATGAAAGATGAGACATCAGCCCTAAAAGAGAGGATTGAGCACCTAGCGGAAGAGCTCTCTCAACTCAAAGAAGCACGTGACAGCTCAAACATTGAAGCACGGAAAGAGGCGGAACGAAGAGACCGCGTTAACAAACATTTCAAGGAGTCTGTAAACAACATTACTGAGCTCAAAACCCAGCGCAATGCTGTAAACGAACGAACGAGTGCATTGAGGTCTTCTTTACAGGAGAACAAGGAAAGACTACGTGAAAAAAAGGTTCAATTCCAAAATTTGAATAGAAGGTTAAAAGACTTTGTGGCTATGGGCTCTTACATGAGCAGAAAGGAATTGGAGGATAGAATCGCGAAGATCGACTGGAGAATCCAGACGACAACGCTTCCACTTGCGGAAGAGAATCTGCTTATCGATCAGGTGAGATCTCTTGAAAGCCAACTGATAGTTCATAAGCAGATAGGGAACTTGAAGGACGAAATGCGATCATTAAGGGATGAAATGGATGCAGCGTATAAGGAAATCTCGGAACTCTCTGAGCAGAGGAAAAAGTTGCAGGAAAATATAGCTAACTTCTCTAGAAGGGCATCTGAGCTCAAATCCGAAGCGGATAAGATGCATCAGAAGTATCTGACATACAAAGATGAAGCTCAGAAGGCTCATCTCAAATACGGGGGAGTTCTGAATCAGATAAAAGCTCTTCAGCAAGAGCTTACAAAGATTGAGGAAGGCAAGAGGGCTAGACTCGAACTTGAACTTGAAACTAACCTAGAGAAAAGAGCTTTGGAAAAGTTGAAAGAACGCAAAAAACTAACTTTTGATGAGTTCAAGATTCTCGCTGAGAAAGGAAGAATATAGACGTGTGCTGTTTAGGCAACTGCAGTTTCAGAAACCTTAAGAACAAGATAAACGAGAGTTATGAATGTGATCGTGGGAGACTTTAGATGTCTGCGACAGAGCACCCACTAGAGAAGACTGAAAAGATCCTGATTTTGTGCATTGACAGAGACGATGATATTGGGAAGAAGACAGGTGAAAAGACCCCTATAATTGGCAGAGACAATAACATGAGTTCCGCAACAAAACTGATCCTACGAGATCCGGAAGAGGCAGATGCGAATGCGATGTTTGAGGCGATCCGAATTCACGACAGCTTGAAAGGGGCAAGCTCTAGTGAGGAGTACGAGGTTGCAACGATCTCGGGCTTGGAGGTTGGTGGAATAGCCGCGGACAGAAAACTCGTATCAGAATTGACAAAGGCTCTGGAGACATTCAAAGCAAGCAGCATCATACTGGTTACTGACGGCTTCACAGACGAAGATATCCTGCCTCTAGTCCAGTCGAGAGTGCCGGTAACATCGGTGAGGAGGGTCATAGTAAAACACAGCGAGTCCATCGAAGAAACTGCTGCAGTCTTCTCAAGGTATTTGAAGATGATTACGGAGGACCCGAGATACTCCCGCATCATTCTAGGTTTGCCCGGAATATTGCTGTTCTTGCTCGGCATGCTTCTAGTCATCAACGTATCTTATCCCCAGATTTTCTACCCATATGGGTTGAGTGCCTATGCTTGGATTACGTCCTCACTGGTCATAGGCGGTTTCCTCCTAGCAAAGGGATACGGCTTAGACAAAAAACTCTTGGGGTTCTATAGGTGGCTTTCAGCGATCCATCTGTACCCTCTTCCAAGATTAATTTCTGGGTTCTCACTGATTGCCGGTCTGTTACTGGCAGGTATCGGCTTCTTCCAGGGATGGTCACGTGTCGCGGCTGAAGTCATTCCGAATCCTCTCCCCACGGAGTTATTCTCTTGGCTTATACTATTTCCGAAAATCTTGGGATCCCTTGTCTTCAACTCTTTGACCCTGCTGATCTTAGGCATCTGTATATCGCTCAGCGGGAGATCCATCAGCCACATCCTTGACCGCGATCCCAGATTATGGCGTACACTCGTTTTTGCGATAGTTTGCGCTTGGTCATGGGAGATATTCAACCAGGCCTCTCTCATCTTGATAAATCCAGCGGAACCGTCAGATAGGTTGATCGCAGCCATAGTAATCGGGATAGTACTTACAGTGGCTTCAGGACTCGGCACGCATCTACTAAGCAGAAAGTATGGAAAATTCTTCGAGGAAAAGAGATCACCAAGGGATGATCAATAACACGGAACTGGTGTTTACTGATGAGTCGGGAAGCCTATGTCGCGATAATTGGCGGAACGAGCTTGGACGGTCTCTTGAAAAATCCGAGGCAGATTCGAATCGGAACGCCATACGGGTTCCCTTCGTCTCTACAGATTGGCGAAATCGAAGGGAAAAGTGTTGCCTTTCTGCTGCGCCATGATGTCGGACATTCGGTTCCCCCTCACAAGGTCAACTATCGCGCGAATATTTGTGCATTACATGAGATCGGCGTTGAAAGAATCATTGCAACCAACGCTGTAGGCGCGATAAACTTGGACTTCAAACCGGGCGACTCTGTTGTTCCGCATGACCTAATCGATTTCACTAAACGGCGTTACCTCACCTTCTATGATGAGGCTCCTGTTACGCATATAGATTTCTCACAGCCCTACTGCCCAGAAATCCGGAAGATCTTGATCGAGAAATCGAAAGAAATCACTGAAAGAGTCCTCGATAGTGCAGTCTACGTCTGTACAGATGGACCCCGATATGAAACTCCCGCTGAGATTCATATGTTCAGGAAACTCGGAGGCGACATTGTGGGCATGACGGGAATTCCTGAGGCTGTACTGGCACGTGAGCTGGAAATCTGCTATGCAACCTTATGCTTCGTCTCGAATATGGCTGCCGGAGTACAATCTAAGCTAACGACCAAAGAGGTGATAGAGGTATCAAAGAGCGTGATGCCGAAGATTCAGCAAACTTTAATAGAGGTAATAAGAACCTTACCGAGAGGCCGCCGATGCCCTTGCGCTGGATCGTTGAAGGAAGCAAGAGTTTGAGGTCGGAAGATGCTTAATACTTTGCTGTCGATATTCGGCGTTTACAGGTTGTATGAGAAGTGGCTCTGGAGTCAGGTAGGGCACGGCGTCAAGCCGGAGCACATAGCTATTATCTTGGACGGAAACCGAAGGTGGGCTGTCGACCATTCCTTGAATCCATGGATTGGTCACCACTTCGGCGCCAAGAGAACCGATGAACTCCTTAGATGGTGTCTAAAGCTCGGTGTTAAGTCGGTGACGCTCTATGCATTTTCGACAGAGAATTTTAACCGTTTACCCAAGGAAGTGGAGGAACTCATGACGATCTTCGAAGAAAAGTTGCGGGAGGTCTTAGAAAATGAAGACATTCACAGGCATAGGGTTAGAGTGAAAGTTATCGGAAGATTGAACCTTCTACCAGAGAAACTGCAGGAGATGATTAATCAGATTGAAATGGTCACAGGGGACTACGATGGACATTTCCTGAATATAGCCTTGGCGTATGGTGGTAGAGCCGAGATAATAGATGCAACCAAGGAGATAGCGCGAAACGTGAAGGAGGGGAAGATGGTGCCTGAGGATATAGATGAGGATGTTTTCGAAAAGTTCCTCTACACTTCTCACATGCCTAAACAGGATCCGGATCTTATCATTCGTACGTCTGGCGAAGAGAGGCTGAGCGGTTTCCTTTTGTATCAGTCAGCCTACAGCGAACTTTGTTTCTTGGATGTTTACTGGCCTGAGTTCAGATGGATAGACCTTTTGAGAGCGATAAGGATCTATCAGAAGCGTAAGAGGAAGTTCGGTAAATAGAAGCGTATATGTGTGCGCGCAAAGTTTTTCTAGCCCTCTATCTGGATCCAAATATGTTCAACTTTTGTCCATGTCCTCACCCGCCATTAACCTTCCCTCCTAGAGAATGTAGATTGGTCTAGAAACTTCTCTCGTAAAGCCTACCGGACGGTTTGCAAGCTGTAAGAGGTGTTCATCATCCGCGGCGGCACAAGCAACGGCAACCGGTATCTCTGGTCAACCTGTTATGGCTACTGCCCTATGACGGCTATCCCGTATAGGTTCGTAGGTTCAGATTCGATTCTCCGCACTATCCGAAAAAATGCGCAAAATAGAAAACAAGTCTATGTGGTCTTAAACTACAGGCTCGCTCGCTTTCTCAAGGAGTTCTCTGTATTGTCTCCATGTCAGATCGTATCCAATGTTCAGAGATTTCTTTACCACATGAGCAAACGAGAGGTCATCTAGTGGAACACTGCGTGGGTAAAGTCTGGCGCCCTCAATCCAAAATTCCCAGTCTTCTCCTTCGCTCTTACCTTTATCACTTACAAAACCATCACCGAGAAGATGCCAAGCCCCCTTTTCTCTAAAAGCCCACACGATAATGTCGCCAGCTACAGCTGGAAGACTAGGGTGCGTATACGGCTGATCCGAAGTGATGAAATTACGGCTGATATATGACCGAAACTGCGCGATGCCATAAGGTGTGCGGATTCTATCTTTCCAATCCTTGTCAACATTGGCGTAAATAACAATCTTCATTTTTTGTCTCAATACCTAATTACTGGATTTTGATCTTTAAACCTTTCAGAATAATGTCATTACATCTGTCATGGCATATTCTCTTTTTACTTGAAAGATCCACTTATTTGGTCAAATGTGTCATGACACCTCTATAGGGTGGGTTCAAATTCGAGTTATAGGCCTATGGCCGCGCACCATATACGAGCAAAGTAGTATATGGTCTTGTGATTTCCAACCTACTAGTCGTAGGGTCTAGTTTCAAGCCTAGAGCTTCGAGCGTCTCAACACCAAGGAGGGGTTCAGGAACATTCAACACGGCCACTAATGTCGCCACCTCTCGATCCATCACCTTGATGTAGGCTGGCGAAAGGTTGACCTCAACTTTCCTCTCATCTGCTAACGTAAGTGCCGTTTTCATGACTGTCTTTAAGTCCGTTTTTTCAGCTAAACTAGGCGGGATACAGCTGTACCACGAACCACTATCCACTAGAAAAACGGACTGAACGGATTTTATCCTCTCAGGTTCAGTGATCACAACTTCAACCCGAGTATAACCCAAATTCTGCACCACTTAACAGGATAGGAAAACCAGATTAAATACTTGCCGCCCGTAGATATCTACTCTCCTGTTGTAGAGCGGTGAAAGGGCAATCTGAGCAAAGATACATCTGCACCTCCATGGCGAATCTGGTTTCACTTCTCAAAATGAAAATAGATTGCTAAAAGTTTCGAGGGCTGTCAACGATTCCGTGAACCTGGTCTATCAGAAACGCAAGAGAAAGCTCGGTAAATAGAAGTAGTTGATTTAGCTTCGTGCGTGTGCGGAGAGTCCTACTACCCTGTATCTAGATCCAGATATGTTCAACTTTTGGTCACGCCCTCACCCGCCATTAACCTTCCCTCCTCGAGAATGTGGATTGGTCTAGAAACTTCTCTTGTAAAGCCTACCGGACGGTTTGCAAGCTGTGAAAGGGGTTCATTATTCTCGGCTGTCCCAAAGGCTTCGTGGGTTCAAATCCGATTCCCCGCACTATCTCTAAACATAGGCAAAAACGGGCTTCTTTAGCGAAAACGTCGTGACATCTGTCATTATAGACGTCATGACACAAAGCTACATCGAGAGCTAAACTGTTTAACCCGAATGGTGTACCTCAATGAAGTAGCCGAGAGTCTTAGACGATCTTTTCTCCAAATTCTGTGGGGGCTCTTAAAGAAAGAGAGAGATCTTCCGCCGGAGAGTGTTGTTGAACTGGCAGAAGCGTTAACAGAAAGAAATTTCTTAAGATTGAAAGATTAAATAAGATGATGTGATGTGGATGGAGCCTGAGATAGACAAGGCTTTCGAATGGCTTGTCATGATTTTGGCGGTAATCGCTGCGGCCCTATGTCAGTTCCCGGAGCTTTATCCACTCAAGCCATACGAGATAGCGAGCTTAACCTTGGTGAGAGTTCTAGTTTTTCCGATGGTAGTGCTTGCCACAGTTTGGCTCTCGAGCCATCTAGCGAGAAAAATGGAATACAAGATCGTTCTAAAGTCCTTCGCTTGGATCTATGCATCGTTCATTCTCACAGCTGACATCATGTTACTCGGTGGAACGGTCATGCCTCTACGACGCCTGGCTGCGCGGCCATCGCCGGGCGGCACCGGCAGTCCTTTGCACATCATAGTTACTTTGTTATTCATGTTTTCACCACCAATAGTCGTCCCCATTCTTTTTTGCCTCTTCGTTATTCGACCAAGGTTCAGAGAGTTGTATAAAGATTCAAAGTTCCTCTATAGCCTTCCACGACAAGCCTTGCTTTATGTTCTAGCCGTGACGACTTACCTTCTATCTATTGGCGCATTAGAAGGAATCTTATAGATCGATATGATGGCTCAATTGCGCTATTGATCGATTTTCCAGATCTAGCGGCATTACAGAGGCGATGTCTCATCTAATGCGTTGAGAAAAACTACCAAAATACGGGTTCCACAGCGAAAATGTTATCATATCTGTCATTACACCTCTCATGATATATTTTGCTCTAGCTGAAAGAAGGCGTTTCCTCTCAAATGTGTGATCACACCTTTATAAGGTGGGTTCAAATTCGAGTTGTACTTCTGTGTTTAGTGGACTCGTTGCGCCCGAGTAGGACAAAAAAGGCTTAAGTCCTGCTTTCGTTCTGAAGTAGTACGGAGATTTCAGATGAAGGAACTCCTAGTGACGAGAAAAGGTCAGGTGACAATTCCAGCAGAGTACAGAAAGAAGTGTAGGATAAATGAGGGCTCAAGGGTACTGATAGAAGATACCAATGACGCTCTTTTACTTCGGCCAATTCAGAACTTAGAAGAGCAGGCAGGAATCGATGCTGGAAAGATTACCATGATTACTAAAAGCGCTATTCCTCATACTCACTTCTGCGTTTCTCGCCAAGGACAGCTAAGACTCTATTCCAGAGTTCAAGTGGTGTTTCCTTGTCCAGCATGATCTGCGATTCTCTGTTTTTTGTGGATGTAACTACTTCATGCAGTAGCGCCGCGTTTGTTCTGACAACATAAATAGAGGGATCTATCCATTCTGCATCGATAAAAGGATCTTTGTAAAGTCCAACAGAAGTTCGCCAATCTTATACATTCATATTTAACCTCCTCCTCTTCTGTTAGTTTTTGAATTGAATCTACTACTCCTAGAACTTAACCCAGCTGAATAACTATTTATTGCCTCTCGGGTTACATGCCAATTTTTGCCTATTTTTACCGCATCGATCAATCCACGTCGAGCCAGCAGACTGAGATATTCTTGGCTGTATGGTGTAAGTTTCGCGGCTTCGGCGAGATTTAAGAATCTTCTCGTTTCATTATTAGGTTTAATGGCACTCAGATAAAGATCCAGTGACTCTTCTACACAACGAGCAATGAAATTTACAAAGGGTTTCACGTCCCCGTTATCTGCTTTCTTGAGTGTATCATAATATCTACGACGATCGTAGGTTCTTATAACAGTTAACGGATATCCGTATTTGATCAAAAGTAGATTCATTAATAATCTCGCTATTCGTCCATTTCCGTCATCAAAAGGATGAATGGAAACGAATTTATGATCGAAAACCGCTGCAATTTCAATGGGTCTTAGTTCATCGGGGTTCTTTTTTAGCCATTCGAAAAGATTCTTCATTAGAGTAGGAACTTCGAAAGCAGGAGGTGGCAGATAATCAGAACCCTCGATGAAAACTTGCGAGTTTCTATAGTTTCCAGCATTTTCAAGTATGCCATAAAATAGTATTTCATGGACTTTCAAGATGTCATTCTCTGTGAGATCACGATCTATCAAGCTTTCAATGTAAGAAATTGCCTTAGGATGATGTTGGGCTTCAAGATGATCACGAAGGCTCTTGCCACCTATCGTTATTCCCTCTCGAATAACAAGCTGTGTTTCACGAAGCGTCAATCTATTTCCTTCAATTGCATTAGAATGATAAGTATATTCAATCTCCATTTTTTCATGAAGATTTCTGACAATCTGTTTCGATAATGGTCTATAGTTATCCATCTCGATTTTTTTCGCAATTATCCTCTCATGTATTCTTTCGTCTATTAGGTTCATATATGTTGGCGTAATGTTACCGATATATAAATGTATCGGTATCTTTCCCGATGTTGTCAAGTTTCTGTTTTGATTAGTGTGTTGTAGAGGGTTATGAATGCTTCTAGGAAGGCTTTTGCGCTTTTGAGGGTGGAGTTGTTTGAGAAGTTATTGCTGAACCTTTTTGTCCTAGCTTTGAGGATACCGAACCAGCGTTCTATCCGATTTCTCATTCCGAAGGTCATATGTTTCCACCTGAGACCTAGGCTTACAAGCGCTTCAGGATACCACGGGCCTCTGTCAACCAGTATTAGAGGCTTATTGGTACAGGTTTCTAAGACTTTTCGAAGGAAGGCTTCAGCTTGCATTATGCTCCTCGTCCACGAGACGCGGCAGGCTAAAACCTCTTTGCTTTTTACGTCTATCGCAGCCCAGACATAGAACTGTTCGCCGCAGATCTTCAGCTTCGTCTCGTCCACGGCTACGCTTCTTCTGTGCCTTTGTTCAGGCTTTGGAAACGCATCCTTCAACCTCCTGAACCAGAGGCGAACGGATTCATGGGCAAATCTGGCTGAATCCCTCAAGACCCTTGCGACAACCCTATATGAGAGGCCAGAGTAATATAGCACGGTGGATAGGACCTTAACCTTGAGGGGCTTACGGTTCCAGCAGAATACTCCAGCCTTCTCAACCCTATCCACCAAAACGGAAAAGGGTTTCAACACAACACACCTAACAGCTAATCACACAAACCCACAGAAAAACTTGACAGCATCTCTTTCCCTGCAATATTAAACGATATCGAGCATCCCCTCTTTCTATGATGCGTATACCCTGACAACTCTTGGAAAACCTTTAGCGGACGCCATCAGTGCAGCGACGGCTCTTATTTACGCAGGAGGAGCGGTAATCACGGATGATGAACACTTCAGCCTTAGGAGCGTTAAGCCGGAGTGGTTAAAGCATGCATGCAAAAGCAAACATGTTTGGGGAGTGGAGGTTCAGATCCTTCGACATCGTCGTTCACGTTGAGGGTTAAGCTTTCGATCTCTTTTTGTTCGGTTCTGAACCCTTTATTTATGAGTTGTGGCTATGCTTCTTTTGCTTCTTCTCTGAGGGCTTTCATGATCACGTAGAGTGTGCCCTTGACTTTTGGGCCCCGTGTTTCTGCGAGTGCTCTTACCGTTTGATTCATCCATCAGGAATAAGGCGTTAATTTCGCGTGTTCGTATGATCACTTGTGCTTGTCCCAGACGGATCTTGAAGGCGTGTTCCATCATTTTTCCGTAAAGTTTGATCCTTTTTTCTCCAGTTCATGTCTTTATAGTGGCATTGTCGTATTTTTCGGAAGAATTTAAATATCAGTCTGAATAATTAATTCTGACATTCATGTCAGAGATTGTGAAGATAGGTAAAAGGTACACAATCGTGATTCCCAAAGACTTTAGGCAGAAGCTAGGTTTAAAGGAGGGGCAGCTCTCAGAGATAAGGCTAGAAGAGGGGAAAATAATCATAACGCCCAAGGTGTCGGACCCTTTTCGCAGGCTGAGCGAACTAATTGGAGATGTTGTATACAACGAGGAAACCGAGAAAAGAGCTGAAAAGTGGTTACTTGGAGAGGCTCAATCGCGTTAGAGTGTGGACTGGTTGCCAGTAGCTGACACCGAATTTCTGTTTGGAATGAGGAGCTCTGACACTAAGCACAGGTACGTAAAGTCTATTCTAGACGAGTTGGAAAGAGCGTTTCCAAGCAAGAGGAAGGAGTTAACCATACCGCCACTGGCAATATTTGAGGTTGTAATCGTCTGCATGAGTGAGGGGAAAGGGGTTAACACCATCATCGAGACTCTCGAGCTCATCAACGACATCATCTCTACATATAAGCTCGACATAATGGAGTTCAACGCGGATCAGGTTGTGAAGGGTCTATCCGTCTACAGGGACTTTAAGAGGGGTTTCTTCGACTCCCTGATAGCCGGATCAGCCTTAACCTATGATAACATAATTATTGGCGATGATGAAGCTTTCCTCACCATCCCCGATCTAAAAAGGAAAACTTTGAAAGAATATTTAGAAGAGCTAAGGAGTCGATAGCCTAGACAAAATATAATTGCTCACTCACCATCAACCTTCCATCCTCGAGAATGTGGATTAGCCTGGGAACTTCTCTCGTAAGCCTACCGGATGGTTGGCAAGCTGTCCCAATGAGGTTCGTGGGTTCAAATCCGATTCCCCGCACGAGCATGGATAAAAGAAATCCTAGCAGACGCGCAGATGGGGAAGTTGTGGAATGAGTTAAAGTATGAGGAGATATAGATGAAATCTGAAGACTAATCAATAGAAAGCGCTAGGTGAAAGATTATGTCAATTGTGCGGAATGGATCCTTCTGTTGAGCGTCTTCAGTAGAAGAGTCGGCAGGGGCGTATACAAAATCATACAAAAAGGAGAAGGACCCTTAGAAATTTTAACATAATGGGGCTCCCAGGCATGGTCTAATAACCGAAAATCCCATACCAAAGGATACTAGGGGAAAAACTGGCTGAATGGAAGACGACTGAAACAACTCAGAGACCTAACAACACCAATATCGTTAAGCAGTAGAGGCACGACAGAGATACAGTTTCCATTATGCTCGTCTTTTAGCGCTCACTATCGAGATCACGTCCCTATCTTCCAGTACGTGATCTTCTCCAAGTCTTCTTTTGTCCCGTGCCTCAACCGCGTAGATGAAGCTCTCTCCGAGTTCAGTGTGGACTATATAGGCTAACCTGCGTGCGGTGGTTCCGCGAGGTATGATCCTCGCGTCCGGGAGGACTCTTCCATGATGATCCGAGAGCCTCTCGATGTCTTCAACGGTGTAGACGACGATCGCATTCAAAAGTTTAGAGAACGACAGATTGATGGCTTCTTGAACTCCCGCATTCCCAAATCTACGCAGGATTCTCTCCCGGATCAATGACAACGCCTCATTCTGGGCTTTAGATACCTTTTCAAGCATCAACATGCGAAAGTCGCTGTCACCTGGCTTATACTCAATAAACCCTTTCTCGGCAGCCCTTCTCAGCGCCAGTTCGGCCTCTGCGCAGCAAGGAACCACCGTGTATCCGAGTTCTTTCAAACGCCCAAGGTTTTCTTCAGCCGTTGGGAGATCAATCTTGTTTGCGGCTATTAGCATGGGTTTGGAGGATCTCCTTAAGGCATCCATAAAGCTGAGGAAATCAATATCACTCCAAGAGGTAGGTTTCTCGGGTTTCAGATCAGTCCTCCTTAACGCCTCCAGTATATGGTTTCTCTTGATGGCTAGTCCGCTTAGTCTTTCCTCTAGAGTAGCGACCAAGTCTTTACTGCCGGATTCGACGGTTCTGGCAAGTCTTAACCAGTCTCTTCTGAGTATCTGAGCCATCCACATCGTTATCTCTTTCTCTAGGAAGCGCACATCCTCAACTGGATCGTGTGAGCCGGGTCTAACCATTTTTCCTTCAACGTCTGTAGCTCCAGCAGCATCCACCACATGGATAAGTGCATCAGCCCTTCTTATCTCATCTAGAAACTGGTTTCCAAGACCCCTTCCTTGCCATGCATCTGGGACTAATCCCGCGCAATCGACGAGTTCTACGGGGATAAGCCTTACGCCGTCCATGCATAGCGAATTGACAGGATTGTCTCTTACTTTGAACTCCCTACAGACACATGGGACTCTGAGGTATCCTATCCCCTTATTGGGCTTTATGGTTGTGAAGGGATAGCTCGCGATCTCAACCGTCGCAAGGGTTGCTGCGCTGAAAAAAGTAGACTTTCCAACATTGGGCTTTCCAACTATGCCACACAAAAATGGTATGCCAATCGCCTCTTACTTGTCCTTATGAGGGACTTTCATCCCATTTTCTGTTCAATTCCTTATGGATGTCTTCTATAAGAACTTGGCCGATGCTTAGATTTAAAGTAATGCGGCCAAAAGTTGTGCATCAAACTTGTGTCTTTCTGGAAATTGTTTTGAAAGATGCTGGATTCGAAGGGTGGAATAGTACCGTTATGTGCCAAGCAAAACTTTCCTTTTGCAGATTTTGTCCGATGTTAATAATCCTTTGGTCTTTCTAATCTAACGGTACCATATCTTGCACGCCCTATTGCCGAAATCCTCCCCGATTTTTTCTGGGTGCTTTCCATCATCGAATACGTCACGAACCTTTCCAAGACCTTTATAAGCATAATTCTTTTCCAGAAATCTAGAGACGCAAAAATGCTGGTTGGTAAGCAATAATCTTCTGAGAGATAACAAGATCACGGCCTTTATCCAGCTCTTGGTTACTGGCAATCCTCTGAGACCTAAGGATCTCATCAAGGTTAGAAATAGGGATCTTTGAGAAAAATATGCTATGTTTATAAGTTGGAGTTTACAGTATTGCATGAACGGTCTTAACACGACGTAGATTCCAAAAGAGTCAAGGAGAAGGAGAAGCGGTGACAATTGGACCTCACATGGCTCGCGTTGGCAGTCGGAGCTATTGCGATGCTCGTCGTCACTTACATAGCCTGGTCCATCAGCAAGGAACCTGTCGGAACACCGCAAATGAATGAGATTGCGGGCTTTATTGAGGAAGGCGCTAAAGCCTTCATAAAACGACAGTACAGAACTATCGCAATCTTCGCTTTGTCAACACTTATTCCATTAGCCATATTCTTTAGAGACGTGAGAGTAATCATCGCCTTTGTATTGGGCGCCTCTCTTTCTCTACTAGCCGCCTACATAGGCTTACGCGTTGCAGTGAAAGCTAATGTCAGAACTGCCAACGCAGCAAGAACCTCTTCAACAAAAGCATTCACGCTTGCCTTCAAGGGAGGAGCCGTAATGGGTCTCTCTGTTGTAGGGCTCAGCCTCGTCGGAGTAAGCATACTCTTCTGGTTTTATCAAGACCCTAATCTAATCGTCGGATTCGGCTTCGGCGCCAGTCTAGTGGCTCTCTTCGCTCAACTCGGCGGAGGCATATTCACCAAAGCGGCTGACATAGGCGCAGACCTAGTGGGCAAAATAGAACAACGTATTCCTGAAGACGACCCGCGCAATCCAGCAGTCATCGCAGACCAAGTTGGAGACAATGTGGGCGATTGCGCAGGAAGAGGCTCAGACCTCTTTGAATCAATAAGCGATGACTACATCACCGCTATGATCTTGGGCTGCATGCTGTTCAGCCAATTAGGAATAAACGCTTTACTGTTTCCTTTGATGCTTGGAGCTTCAGGGATTTTGGCGACAATAGTTGGGGTTTTCGTCATCCTAGAATTGAGGAGGACGAGACCTATTATGTCTTTTAACATTGGTCTCTTCGCCACCGCTATCTTTTGCATTCTAGGCGCATTTCTCTCTTCCATAGTGTTGCTAAAAGACGTGACCTTGTTATACGCTGTGGTTAGTGGCTTAGTGGCTAGTCTCGCGGTTGGCATAGTCGTGCAATATTACACGGGGATTAATGGTGGACCGGTCAGAAAGATAGCGGAATCTTCTGAACGCGGAGCAGCCATCAACATTATAACAGGATTGTCTTACGCCTTTCAGAGTCCATTCTTGCCATTTTTGTTAGTTCTAATGGCTTTTCTCTTTTCCTATCTAATAACTAATGGTTCCCTTTACGGGATAGTTGCAGCCAATATTGGAACTGACCTGGCCGTAGGCATCATCATGACGAGTGACACTTTTGGCCCTATAAGTGACAACGCTGCGGGTATAGCACAGATGTCGAGGACGAAAACGAAAAACGGAGTACTGGAAGAGCTCGATGCCATGGGCAATACTACTAAGGCTTATACAAAGGCTTTCGCCACAGCGTCCGGCACCGTTTCAACGGTGGTGATCTTCGTCACTTATGGTGAGATCGTGAAGCTCTACTTAGTCAGCCTCAGTCTTTTGAGTCCCATTATTATTGTAGGGCTTTTGTTAGGAGCTGCTCTTCCCTTCTTGTTTTCTTCTCTGGCCATTGGAGCCACTGGAAAGACTGCCTATCAAATAGTGGACGAGGCGAGGCGACAGTTTCGAGAGAATCCGGGCATAATTGAAGGCAAGGCCAAGCCAAACTACGCTCGTTGCGTGGACATTGGCACAAAGAATGCGCTCAAACAGATGATTGTGCCTGGCCTGTTGGCCATTGTTTCCCCCGTCGTTGTCGGACTTTTGCTAGGGAAGTACGCATTAGGCGCCATGCTTCTAGGTGGATTGAGCATGTCTTCTCTGTTGTCGCCTTTCTTCACATTCGGCGGCGGCATGTGGGACAATGCTAAGAAACATATTGAAAGAAAGTTCTGGATGAACGGCACGCCAACGCATGTTGCAGCTGTAATTGGGGACACTGTTGGTGACCCGTTGAAGGATGTTGCTGGTCCGTCGCTCAACATCTTCATGAAATTGACAAATATGACTGCTCTGTTCATCGCCCCGATACTACTTCTACTTTAGAGGCGGTTTGTTATAATATGCCGAGTTATGCGTTCGTGTTATCTTGTCACCTCAGCGACGCCCGGACCTCTGGGCGCGGAATATACTATCAACACATCTCCTCTTATGATAGCCGTTTTAAATTTTCAGAGCCTTTGAGAGACTTTTATAAAGACGAGGCTAGAGAGATTGCAGAATCTCTAGGCTTACCCAACGAGATCATACATAGCCGCTATATTTGTTCACGATCGGCATTTTCCACCCGATGCCGAAGGCTTTTGGAGTGATTTTTATGCATGGGGCTGCCTGTCGCCTCTTATACTCGGCATTTCTAACCCGCATGTAGGTGTCCTCAACGACTTCTTTCAGGTAACCCATCTCGATCAGATCTCTTTTGCTTCTTCGATTCTCTATGATTTCGTCGACTAACGGGCTGACTATGTCAAAGTCAAAAGGATCAAACTGGCCCTCTTTAAGCTCGGGTGACGGCTTCTTCTCAAACACTTTTTTGGGAATGATCTCTCTGGCCGCTTTCTTGTTTACATATTCCGCGAGTTTATAGACTTCAAGCTTGCTCACATCTCCAAGCGCTCCAATCCCCCCAGCCATATCTCCATAGAGTGTACAGTATCCGAGTGCAAGCTCAGTCTTGTTTCCAGTATTCAGCACCATTATTCTCAAATCCTTCAGTCGGTTAGAGATGTCCATGAGACAATTTCCCCTCACCCTGGGCTGTATGTTTTCATCAGCAACCGAGTCGTCTCTATCTTTTCCTATGCCGAAATGTTGTCTGATCTTTTCCAAGGGCCCTTCCAAAGTTCTCTTATAGCTCTCGACGACATCTTGTATAGAAAACTGAACGAAGCATATGCCGAGGTTTTCAGCCAACTTCTGTGCATCAGTTTTACTGTGTTCGGTGGAAAACCTTGAGGGCATGGAGACGCCAATAACGTTTTCTCTACCTAAGGCTTGAACGGCTATACAGGTGGTTAGTGAGGAATCGATCCCGCCGCTCATTCCAACCACGGCTCTCTTGAAACCTGTCTTTCTGAAGTAGTCGCGAACGCCTAATACCAGAGCGTTAAACATCTCTTCCTCCTTATTGTAAGGGGGAGGATTGACTTCCTGAGCCGCTCGTCGTTCTAAGTCAATATTAGCGATTACTAAATCCTCCCCAAACTGTTCACCAAACGCTATTAAATTTCCTGAGACGTCTATGGCTAGGCTCTGTCCATCAAAAACGAGTTCATCTTGGCCGCCCACCATATTAACATAAAAGATTGGAACCCTATTTCTGACTGCTTTCTCCCTTAATAGTCTCTCACGTTCGAACCTTTTTCCAGCATGGAACGGAGACGCGGAAACATTGATGACTACATCAGCTCCTCTCTTGGCTAGGAGGTCAGTGACTTTTGTCTCGTACTCTTGATCCCATAGATCTTCGCAGATCTCAACGCCTAGCTTAACCTCTTCTCCGTTAATTTTTAACTTGACTGGTTTGATCCAATCCTCTCTTGCTGGCTTGAAGTATCTATCCTCATCAAACACATCGTATGTGGGTAAAAGGGTCTTATGCGCTGTTCCAACAAGGTTATTCCCGTCAAAGACGGCCGCAGCATTATATAAGTTTCCATCGTCATAGTCAACAAAACCAACTACTCCAATGATGTCGGTGTTGCTTTGGATGGCTTCCTCCAACACTTCCTCATTTTTCCTAACAAAAGCTTTTTCATACAATAGATCTTGAGGGGGATAACCAGTGACGGCCAGTTCTGGAAATGCCACTATATCGGCTTTCTGTTCCTTGGCATCGTCAATGTATTCCTTTATTTTTTCAATATTCCTTTCCAAATCACCTACAGTGGAATTTATCTGAGCCATAGCTATTTTCATTCTGGAGATCCCTCATTTTCCGAGATTATCCAAATATCTTAAGGTTTCTTTCTTTACTTTCAGGCATTAATGGACGATCATGAATACTTAGTATCAGATCTTTAAATAAAAGAAAGGGAATAAGAATGATTTCTCTTTATTGGTCATGTCTCTACATTAATATTGTGTGCAAAAGATTTCTAAACCCACTTTGTCCACTCTTCTGTTTTTTGAGGTCTTCTTCAAGATCTGTTACTCGTACCTTCAGATTTTCCACTTCTTTGAAGAGATTTTGGACCAGCCCTTTAGATTTTCGTTTTCCAATATTTCTTTTCTGCTTATGATTCTTTGCTCCTATGGGAATTCATTCTCCATGTCTTCGGGGTAGGCAAACCTTTTATGTTCGGCTATATCAAGTCCAAATATTTCGGCATCTTTTAAAGCTCTAGATAAACCAGCCTTGCTTACTGCCCAAAAAAGGATGAAACCTGTCACCCTGCCCAGAACGCAACAGTGGTAGCTCCCATGAATTGCACGGCGATCATATTAAGCGATTCTTCAACTGTTGCAACTCCGTACAGCGGATGAGAACCAAAAAGCGAGCACCAAATAATCCTGTTGCAAGCAAGCCCCAGAAGCCACAATCAGCATACACCGGTACGCATACACATGCATCGTTAATGTGTCGGACGTGTTCCATAATTCCTTGAGCAAGAGCCGTGATTATTCCTGCAACAAGACCTATTATGAAAGCAGAAATCGCATACATTATAGTCGCACCTGAACAAATGGAAACAGCTCCTGCAAGCAATCCAGCCATCGATGTTAGGGCATGTCCCGCTTGAAGTTGCCGCCTTCAACTCAGAAAAAGTGCAAGCATGTACTGGAAAAATGGGGAACTTGAATGGGCCAACGATATCAGGAAGTTGTTTTCTCGCTAGAGGTTACTGTCCGATCGGCTGTTGAGAAAGCGCCTCGGAAGGACTTACTAATGTAGGAATTATGTTTTCCAACGGTTCCTCTCGGATCGATTCGACAGGTTCTTCAGGAACTGATGCCTCTTCTGTTTGTGCTTCAAGTTCTTCTTCTTCTGGTTCTTGGGCTTCTTCTGCTTTTACTAGTGTTGGTACCTTTTTTTCTTTTTCGACGGACTCTAACACCGTCTCTAATAAAGAATTTTTTATATTTTTTACCTCTTGCTTTACGGCGTCAATGCTTAGAAGGATCGCTTTGTTCTGGTTCTCATACGTTTGGTCATCGATCTCGCCGGTGGCATGGTGCATTTCGAGGTTTGCAAGGGCTAGCTCCAACCCGCCCATTTGACTCTCCAGTTCTTGGGCTACCACGGTCATGTTGTCCAAAAGAGATTTGAGCTCGGCTTCTAGTTTGATTGTTTCTTCTGTCAGTTTCTTCTTCAAACATTCGTAGGTCGGCTGAGAAATTCTCTTAGATGCTGACAACTCTTCCAGAGTCTGTTCTTTTTTCCTAATTAGCTCCAGCCCTCTGATCTTCATTCTCTGTGCTAGATTTAGCTCAAAAGAGTGCTGCAAATCCATCACCCGCTAAGCGTCTGAGAATTATAAGAGATAAAGCTTCTCATCATGTAAACATATTCAAATATATTAGGAAAAGATATTCGCCCATATTTAGCACCACGGTGAGGCTATCGAACGGTTTGACCTCAGGCCAACACATAAGAAGTTAGAGAATGGTTTAATCCGCTCTTGCCAAGAGAGAAGAAGCCGCAGAACTCGGAGATTGTTTACTGTTTATTTACGACCTTCCACCATATATGGAGGAAGGGGCGAAGAACTTGAAGGATAAGGTAACCACGAATCTTCGAGTTGACATTCGCATCAAGGTTCTTATCTGCGATCCCATGCATGAAGAAGGAGTAAGAATGATGAAAGAGAAAGGCTTCGATGTCGACGTGAGACCAAAAATCTCAACAGAAGAGCTAAAAGAGATCGTGTCAGACTATGATGTACTACTCGTTCGAAGCCGCACAAAAGTGACGAGGGACGTCCTAGAACAGGGAAAACGCTTGAAAGTCATAGGTAGAGCGGGGTCCGGTCTAGACAACATCGATGCCAAAAGCGCCGAGCAAATGGGAATCACCGTTCTGAATACGCCCGAAACGGCGGCAACAGCTGTAGCTGAGTTGACTATCGGGCTGATTGTGTCCCTTTTTCGTAAGATTCCTGCGGCCGATCTCTCAATGAAGGAAGGAAGGTGGTTGAAAAAGGAGCTAGAAGGCATGCAGCTGAAAGGTAAGACATTAGGTTTAATCGGCCTCGGAAATATCGGAATGAAGGTAGCTGAGATCGCAAAGGGTTTCGGGATGAGGATACTTGTTACTAAACGGACCGCTCCGAGCCAAGAGTTGCTGGGCAAAATTGGGGCAAAACTAGTGCCATTAGAAGAGTTGCTTAGAGAGAGCGATATCGTCTCGTTGCACGTCCCCCTTACGAAGGAGACAGGCAAGATGATTGGCACCAGAGAACTGAATCTGATGAAGGATGGAGCCTTCTTGATCAACACATCAAGAGGTGCTGTTGTGGATGAAGATGCGCTCTTCAAGGCCTTGCAGTCCAACAAACTGAGGGGAGTTGCACTGGACGTTTACGAATCTGAACCTCCAAATGACCTCAGGTTGGTTAAGCTGCCTAACGTTGTCTGCACGCCACACATTGGGGGCCAGACTGAGGAAGCTCAAGCAGAGGCGTCCGTTAGGATAGCTGAGAAGATCATTGATCTACTGAGTGGAAGCTTACACAACAGTTTTATGGTGTGAAATCTCCTGTAGATATCAACGTCGCTAGATTGATCAACCACACTGCAGTTACCGATGTTCAGCGTCTTAGCTAAAGCGCCAGACCGTCGCAATGGAAGGGTCTTGATCAGGAAGAAGTCTTCGGGTCATCCTTAACACTTGACAGGTGCACTAATAACGGTTCAACAGTATACGTTACAAAAGTTCTGCAAAACCAGGCTCAAAACTGTTCCGGAGAAAATGTGCAGCTGCCTATCGTAGAAGCGGCTTCAAGAGACGGGCGGGCAGAGACGGAGATATTACCATCTTGCCAGTTCTAAAGTCTTCGATCATGGCTTTCAAGTCGTAGTCGTAATCTCTTTGACAGACTCGAATCAGACTCTTAGATCGCCTAATGGCATATGAAAGTATGGTCCATAGCCCACGTGCCGCCATCTTGTTCCTCATAGACATCTCAGACCATCCTTTAAAGAGGATTGGGATCCATTCCAGGTTATGTTCCCAGCACTTCAGTAGCAGCTCTGAGTGGTTCAGCGTCATATCATCTAAAGTGAAAGAGTCCCATTCGTTTCCTAACCCGCCTAAAGCCACAAGAAACAGTGGGATGACTAGACTTCTGAGGGGTCTAAGCTCCTCAACGAGTGATATTGTAAGCTCCAAGTCTTCATCGTCCTCTTCCGGAAGCCCCAAAATCAACGTGGCGCATGGAACCCAGTTATTTTCTGACAAAATCTCGAATGCATTTATAACTACATCAGGCCAGTCCTTTGGTTCGTATGGTCTACACTTTCCCCTCATATGCTTACTCATTAGGTGAGGACTGCCAGTCTCAATGCCTGTTTGACCGCCAATCCATCTCTGCTCAGTGGCCCCTAGAATATTTGAGATTTCCTCCACAACGTCAGGCGCAGATACAACTGAGGAAATGGCAAAATGGCTGATATTGATTCGATTGACACCGGGATAGTTCTTTACAGATCTGAAGAGGTCGGTCACCGCATCTCGGTTAATCTTTATACCTTTGGCACCATACCTCAGAACGTCCTCAGCATGCAGCAATGGTTGTCTTCTAGCTCTGAGATTGACCTTAACCTCTTCCAGAATATTTCTCATCGGCAGAGATCGGTAACGTTTAAGTGTGGGGACACAAAAGTCGCAACCACGCCCACATCCGCGGGCAACCTCAACTATACCATCAACAGTTGCACCTTTGATTACTGGAATCTCATCCTCGGACACCACCTCACCGTACACGACGCCTGGAAGCTCTTCGTCTTTCAAGGCCTTCTCGAAGAGGGAACTTACAACCCTTTCACCTTCACCAATTACTAAGCAGTCTATGCCCAGTTTTTCCCGTGTCTCCTTGTTTTCAAGTTGCCAAGCTCCAGGTCCGCCGACCAGTATCTTTGGTTCAAATTTCTCTATTGCGGGATGGCTTACCAACTCTCTGAACTTGATGGATGTGTACGCTTCTCCGCCAAAAATCTGTGTAAAAGTAGACGTAGCAGGACCTATCCCCAATGGGTCGTTTTCGGTGATGCCCACGGCCTTTGTCTTCGGCCCAATGACCTTGTCTAAGTGTTCTGGATGAGCAACGATTACATCCTCCCTAGAGAAACCATGGTTAAGTAAAGTTGCTTCCACCTTTCTTGTTCCATTCGGAGCAACCTCGACAGATCCATCCTCGTTCACGTCAATGGGCGGACACAGTAGAGAAAAGTAGAGCCAGTCAGGGACTAAACCTTTGGGTGCGCAAGCGCTGAATCCTAGGAATATGGCTCCTCCATACTCGCTCATCAAAGTTCGATCAGCAGTCAAAACAATCGGGTAACCGTGGCTGCTCCTCATAGGATTCTTCCTACCCTAGAGATTACTCTAATCTCGATGTGTCGGGTGCTTAAATATTTTCAGTTGGAAAAGATTTAAATTTTGGTGCACGAGAAATACGATTACAATAGGTACCCCAAATTAAAAACAATCTTGTCAAACTGGGAAAGAAGAGCTCAGCCTCGATGAGGAGATTAGGGTGATGGATAAGGGAATGTTGACACTTCTCAGTCTGACCGTTTTGTTTATCTTGTTTCTGTTTGCGTTCATAAGGTACATGATGTGGGTAAAAAAGAACCAAGTGGCCTAGTTTGGCCACATCTGATCCTGTTTCTTAAGGAGTGAATCATTCAGGGCATCTTTTCAAGTATTCCACTAGGGGTCGTCTTTCAAGCGAATATTTGGATGGACCATCATCTGAGAGAATCTGAGGGGTTAGAATGGAGATTCAGCCATTCATCATTTTAAATAAAGGATGCACTTGAATAGTAGGGAAAGTTGAAGGGTTGAAAACGCTTAAGGATTTCTTTGAGAATGGGAAAATTTTGGGCGAAGTGAAAATGGTTTCTGGCGAGATCCTTGAGAAGTATCAACGGGCTGGAGACATAGCTGCTGAGGTCAGAGAGGAAATGAAGAGAATTGTGCATGAAGATATGATGATCATAGATGTCTGCGAGAAAGCGGAAGACTTGATAAGGAAGAGCGGAGGAAAACCGGCTTTCCCCTGCAATGTCTCGATCAATGAGATTGCTGCTCACTATTCGTCCCCGCCTAGTGACAGAAGGCGGATTCCAAAAGATTCAGTTGTTAAGATAGATGTCGGCGTCCAGATTGACGGATATATAGCTGATACAGCCACAACTGTGTGCTTCAACCCAGAATATCAAAGCCTAGTCTTGGCAGCTGAGGAGGCGCTTGGAAGAGCCGTCGAGATTATTCGTCCGGAACTTTCGACATCTCAGTTCGGCTCAGAGATTCAGAAGCTGGTGAAAAATAGGGGCTTCAAACCTGTCTCTAACCTTACAGGCCATCAAGTTGGCCGTTACCTTATCCATGCTGGGAAGTCCTTGCCGAACGTGTCCCATTTTTCTACCGAAAAGATACATTCAGGGGAAGTTTACGCGATTGAGCCCTTCGTGACCCTATCTGACGCCGCAGGAAGAGTTGAGAGCGGTTCAGAGGCATACATCCTCAGGTTCAACAGACACAAATCCCTAAAGAGCGCAGACTCGAAAGATCTTCTTAAGTACGTCGTGAAGAACTTTAGGACATTGCCTTTTTCAGAGAGGTGGCTCCGTGCATATATGCACAAAAGCTGGTATAAACAGGCTTTCTCCGAGCTTCTATCGGCCAAATGCATAATGAGTTATCCAGTCTTCATAGAAGCTAGTGGTAAGACTGTGGCCCAAGCAGAGCACACAGTGCTAGTAGATGAAAGAGAGGCTGTCGTTTTAACCTAAGATAGACTTTTTCTTTTCTTTCTCTTCAGATTTGCGGTAGATGGATGATATTAGTGTTTGTTCACTACATTTTGGGCACGGTTCAGCTACTTTGAAGATGAAGTCTCCTTGTTGGAAGTCTCTTATGTTAGTGTAGCCGCATTTCTTGCACTCAGTCGTTGTGAATACTTTCTGTATCTCAAAACCTAGCTTAAGCGGTTTCATCCTAAGTTGGAGAAGCATATACAATGAAATGGTAATGGCGCTTAGACTTAGGACGATACTTGCGAGGTCTAGTTTTCCGCTTCTATAGGTTTCAACCACTTGGTACAGCGCTGTTGCTGAAAGGATCAACATCACGAATATGATTATCATGAATATGGATGAGATTCTTCTTGCTGATGCAGGCGTCTCGGTTGCTTCGTCCATATTTTTCGCCTACTGCCCGATTCCCATGGTGTTTCCTATGCCCGCAATTATGATGGTATCGCCTTCTCTTGTTTTCTCGAGAATTAATCGTTTAATCCGTTCGATCGCTACGTCAGCTCCGTCCATTACCTCTTTACTTATTGCGGATACGACATCGCCTATATCCTCCTTTATCAGGACGGCGTTGAGCTGAACCTTATACTTGGTCGCGATCTCTTCAACCTTATATTTTTCAACCCCTGGACCCCCGATTGCTACGCCGATTCCCTCGGCGACTTCTCCTGGTTTCTCGCCTTCGAGCTTCTGTGCAGCATCTATAAGGACTACCATGGCTATTTTCCCTTCGTTTTCCTCTAGGATCTGCTTTACTGCTTCTCCGGGTTTGCCAATGTTTCCACCAGGCCCTTTAGCTTTTAAAACATAGGCTTTTCTTCCTTCTACCATGATTTCGCCTACTACTATGTCTTTGGCTATGTCCCTTTTCTCGCTTCCCCACATCAGTTTTGCAGCCACAAGAGCGCCTATTCCGTCGCCGATAGGCTGGCCGAAAGTGAAGGCTCTTAAAGCGTTGGCAAATGCCTCGCACTCCTTCATCACGAGTGGCAGAATCATCTGGAGCTGCATGACGATGTATAGACTGAGTGTTTTCTTGCCCTGCAGATAGAAATGTCTTACCATCTTGTAGACCTGGTTCAGAGCGAGGGCTGCTTCAAGAACATTTGTCAGGTTGACCATTTGAGTTTCTTCCGCATTAGGCGCCATAATTTTCACCTCGTCCTTGAACCTCAGATCTCGGACATCTATTATGTGTTCGAGTCGTTGTATTATCCCCACAGGGTCTAGGCTCACTGGACCTATGTCTACGTGTTCCAGAAATCGGTCAACCCTGGCTGCAGGGTCCTCCGGGGGTTTCCCCAACTCCTTGATGGTTGATATCGCGATGTCTCGACCTCGATCTCTCATCAGCTTGAGCTTGTACAAGGAGCCTTCGATCTCCTTCAGCATTATGGTTATTTGGATCCGCTGACCGTAGAACATGAATATTACGAAGACGATTATCCAGACGAGTTGGAATATCCACCCTACAATGTTGTCTTCTGGTAATATCCCTTGAGCCACGGGCGCTGGAACCTCAGCAATCATCAGGTGCTACTCCTTTTTCCTCTAGAAGACTGTAAATGGTAAGTAATAAACCTTGAGCAAAAAAGGGAAGACTGGGCGAGTGTGCTAATGGCTTCTTTAGGACATGGCGCCTTAATGCTTCTAAGCAAAAAACAATAGAGGCCCATACAAAATGCTGGGGAGGCCCTAGAGGAAGCGGTGGCCAGACTGGGAACAGTTCTTGTCAGAATCCTCGTTTTTGGGGTGGAATGGAGAAGGTTAATTACCTGGAAATCAGTTTCAGTTTTATGGATGTTCTGAACTTTGCTTCTACAGTTGTCCTGATTACTGCTTCTGGGGCTTTGGCTCCCGGCCCTCTGTTCTTCGTCACGGTTTCTCATGGCGCAAAATTGGGAGCTAAGAGTGGTCTAGCGTTTTCAGTTGCGCATAATCTGGTTGAGTTTCCCCTCGTCATGCTATTAGCATTTGGTCTCATAACAGTTGCAGATGAACCCGTCGTTAAGCTCGCCATCGGAGTTGTTGGAGGAGCAGTTCTCCTCGTCTTCGGAGCGCTGCAAATCCGTGATTCGCTCAAATCTGAATTTGGCAAGACTGCGTCCGGAAAATCGAGCAAAGGAAACCTTTTGCTGATAGGATTGGCTTTCACCGGGTTGAATCCTTTCTTCGTCATCTGGTGGATGACGGTCGGTGCAGAACTGGTTCTTCTCTCTCGAGTTCGCGTCCTTAGCCGGCGTTCTCTTCATGTATCTATGCCATTATGGATGGATTATCTTTGGCTTACGGCCGTTGCACATTTTGCGAAGAAGGGAATGAATGTCATAGGGTTCAAATGGTACAGGGCAATGATGGCGATCTTCGGAGTTGTCCTTATCTATTTCGGACTCGACTTTCTCCTCAATTCCCTAAGCCTCTGCTGTATGTGACTCTGTCAAAGTCCTAACGAATGTCTCCTCGTATTTTCATAGGGAAATCTTCGGTAGCTTACATCTTGAAGGTTAAAGTGCAAGATAATAGATCTAACTGCGTCCCAGCGTGAGATTACGCAGAAACGATGATAGAGGCGTTAGATGGTTGCCAGCTTCCCTGGCTTCGCACGGCCGAAGACCGCACTACCACCAGAGACGGAGCGCGGCTTAACTTCCGTGTTACCGATAAGAGGCGATTATCTACCGGAGAACGACCAAGCATTTCAGCATAGACGTTCTCCATTTCCAGATGCCCCCTATTTTCGGAACGGGTACGGGTGTTTCCCGCGCCCTCTGGCCGGCAACCAAAATAATCGTATCACAGATTCTCTGATAAAGCTTACTATTCCTATCGCTACAAGGATAGGGGGAGGGGGTCTAGGTCCGAGCCTATAGCCATAGGCTAATACCCGTTGGTTCATTGGATTCTGAAGGGGTCGCCAGGGCTTGAACTGAGGTCATCCACGTCTCTTTGAAATAGGCGTTAGGAAACCTAACGCCTTATGGGGATTCGGACGATTTTGGGACTCTCAATGGATAGATCTAGTCGACCGTCCAGAATTGACAATGCGGCGACTAGCTATGGATGGGATTGTCCATAAAAATGGGGCTTTAGATCTTCTTCCCGTATGTACCTTAGAGCCTGCCTGAAGATGGCTCTTAGGGGTCCCTTATCCAATTCTTCGTGAAGAGGAATTGTCAGAGTTTGCTTTGTTCCATCCGATAAAACCCTTTCAGTTTTGCATGGCTTCCCTTCTGCGAGACGACTTCAAAGCCAAACCGAGAAAGAATCTTTACGACTTCTCTCCCACTAAGGATTCTAAGCTTTGACGTAAGCTGGCAGTTCCAAGGTGATCAAAATCGAAAAATCCGGTGAAATATCCCATTCCCTTAAGTCTTCGCCTTCCAAATGAAGTTCAATCGCCTCTTTAACGTTCGCTACGACTTCATCTAAGGTTTTCCCTTGAGAGACCACCGGCAAGTCGAGGCATTCAGCGACGTAGTACTTCTCTCCCTTGTAAACTTTGACCTGAATAATTCTCTTCATAGATAATTTATTTAATGTAGAAATGACGTATTTATTTTTACCTCTTTACCTCTTTATATCTTCAAACTCAAGTCTCTCTCTCATAAATTTTCTGAAACTTGAAATTCTTCGGCAAATCCTAAAATTGAGTTTGCGGAGTTTTTGATGATAAAACAGGTCAATAAATGCTAAAATCATCTCATGCGGAAGGAAAATATGGCTCTTTATTGATTGATTATTGTTTGTTAATTTCCTTTAATATCCTATCAATTTGCTTTTTGAGTTCAGGAAGATTATTTCTAATGGTTTCCCAGACCAATTCCAGATTTACACCAAAATATTCATGGATTAACTTATCTCTCATACCAGCGATATCTCTCCATGGAACTTCATGGTGCTTTCCTTTTAACCCCTTACTCAAATTCTTTGTCGCCTGACCAATTATCTCTAGCGCTCTTAAAACAGCGTACTGCTTCTCTTTATTTTTGAAAAATGCGTCTTGAGTTACATTTTCCACGAATTTCTCTATGTCAGAAATTGCATCCAACATGTGTTGAAGATATGCTTTATCTTTTCTCATAAATAACCCTCATTTCCTTTTTTACATCTTCTATTATGTAGGGGTTTAGACTACTGAAAATTCCGAGGTCCACTTTTCTTTTAAATATCTTTCTCAATTCATTTTCTACATGGACTAAGTCCAGAAGGCTTTTGGGCTTACTCTCACCAAATTCTATTGCTATATCGATATCGCTTTTATTTGTTTGTTCTCCTCTGACAAATGAGCCGAATATGGACATAAAGACTATGCCATTTTCTTCACAGATTTTAACTAACTTTTCCTCTACCCCCTTTTCCCTTAATTGTCTGGGCAGATTCTCAATTGCGATCATTTTTGAACTCATAGTTATTCTTCCTTAATTAATATCTTTAACGCAGAATGAAATATTTCTTTTTTGCCTCCTCTCTTTATGGAGAGGTAGGCATTAATCATAGCCCTTTTATCCTTCTCTGACAAACTCGGAATCTTTTTGAAGAGACTGATCAGCTCAGGCTCCTTTACATCCCAACTGTTCTAGTTTAGATTCAAGCAAAAGGTCACCCAAATTTTTGCTTTTTGGCAAAAAAAGCAGTAGTTATGATTTATAAAACTCCTAACACTGTTTAAATGGCTTCAGAAAATTCATAGAATGAAAAGAAGTAGATCCAGACGCCTTAATTCTTATTAAACCAAAGAACCATATAGCAACAATGAGGGCGGAACCGCTCAGACAAAGCCATCCGATCTCACTAACCTATGGTTATTCTGTGGGCGAGTTCCCTTCTATTGTGGCCCGGATTTTTCTCCTTTTGGGACCGAAATTTGCAACAAATTAAAGATATTCAGCAACTCGCAAAAGAAGGAGCATCAATTGAACAAATTTTGATACAGCTCGGCATAGCAAAAACAACAGTTTAGTATCATGCGAAATATCATTGCAGAAAGATGACTCGAATGAACGTTAATGCATTGACAGAAAGAGAACAAGGCTATCTTGTCGGAATATTTGCTGGAGATGGATACGTTAACACGTGGATTGATAAGAATCAGAATCGCTAGCGATTTATCGTTAAAAACGCCTTAGACGCGCAAGGAGATCAAGATGTCGCTGATTACGTACAATCCGTCTTTAGTAAAGCAGGTAACAGAACAACCAGGTTCACTGAAGAAATAGTCCTCATTATTAAAGCATCTTCAAAGGAATTCGCGAAATATCTACTAAAATATGTAAAGGTCAGCAAACAAAAGAAAAATCATCCTCTAAACAAAATTCTTCTTAATGAGGAAAACTGGAGTCAAGATTTTAGATTCGGCTTCATCTCCGGCCTA
>Ga0315312_1000439_pt1 | contig 50035 bp, 50 predicted proteins | sample TDP7_MG_FD_203629 | JGI IMG/M metagenome (GOLD analysis project Ga0315312, IMG submission 203629) | Freshwater sediment microbial communities from Lake Towuti, South Sulawesi, Indonesia - TDP7 | ecosystem: Environmental > Aquatic > Freshwater > Lake > Sediment | place: Indonesia: South Sulawesi... | reverse complement strand
CCCCTTGATACGTACTTAAGACTTGTGTCGGCAACCCGTAAACATCTGCCTTGATTTGTCTCCATAAAGGGCTGACGGCTCCTCCGCCGATCAATCTGAACGCGTCAGGTCTCAAGCCCAGCTGCTTAACTACTTCCACACTCTGCTTAGACGCATAGGTGATGCCCTCCATTATCGCTCTGATCAAATGGGCCCTTCTATGCGCCAACGTCAAGCCGAAGAACACTCCACGCGCATAAGGGCTTCCCATAGTCCTTTCGCCGATGAAATAAGGAATTAACACCAGCCCGTCCGATCCAGCTGGGATCTTCGCAGCTTCCTCATCCATTATCTTGTAAGGAGACAAACCTCTCCTCGCAGCCTCTTCTCTCTCTGCTTTCCCGAACTCGTCTTTGAACCATCTCAGCAGTCCTCCTTCAACTATCCCAAAAGGAATCCATCCAGGGACCACATGGTGAAGATTCATTATTCGACGGTCGATTAGAGGCTTCTTCGAATAGAAAGCCACAATAGATGCTGTGCCTGAGATGTCGGCAGCTCGATCCTCTGAAACCACACCAGCGCCGAGCAAAGTGCATAGGAAATCCCCTCCGCCTGAAACTACAGGTGTTCCTGAACGCAAGCCTGTAGCTTTTTCCGCTTCAGAAGTTATCTCTCCAACAACCTGATGAGAAGCGTATATCGACGGGAGTTTCTCCAAATCTATTCCTAGTGCACCTGCCAGCTCATCAGACCATTTCTCCCTATCGGCGTCGAAGAGGAAGGTCCCAGAAGCTTCTGACCAGTCTATGGAAGACTCACCGGTTAGCTTGTAGACTATGTAGTCTTTCGGAACCAGAAATTTGTAGGTCTTCTTGTATATCTCAAAGGCATTTTCTTTCATCCATAATATCTTGATTCCGGTCCACGGCGTGGTTATCGGATTGGCAGAGATCTTTATCAGCTGTTCCTCATCGACCGTTGACTTGAGTCTCTCGCATTGAGGTGCGTTTCTCTTATCGCACCAGAGGGACGGGGAGCGGTAGAGCAGGTTCCCATCTTTGTCTATCGGCACTGGGGCATGCATCTGGCCGCAGACGCCGACCCCTCTCACTTCCTCAACTGGAAGACCCGATGAAGCAAGAACCGCTTCAACGTTCTTGGAGACCGCATGCCACCATTTCTCCGGGTCCTGCTCTGCCCAGCCAGCTCTCGGACAGATTAATTCGTACTCCTCATACGCATCTTTCACAACGCGCCCGTTGATGTCAAACAGCGCGACTTTCGTACCCTCGGTGCCTACATCTACGCCTAGAAGGTGCGGTTCTCTCGCCATTAGAACTGCCCCTAAAACTAAATGTTAACGCAGGATGGTCTTTAAAGAATGCTCACAACAGCCTTCGATAGAGCGCAAGAATTGAATTACGGAGAACTCCTTTTCCGAGTCACTTGCTAACACATTTATACAAGACCTCATGAACACTTGAAAAGGGGTCATTCAAATGCCTATGGGTTTCGGAGATCGATTGTTCTGGTCGATCGCTTCAGCAGTAGCGATCGGAATCTTCTGGCTGAAGTTCGTGGAACCTTACCTGAGCATTTGGTTCGCATTGGGCATAGCGATAGTGGTCGCTGTTCTCATTTGGAGAAAGGGAGGACAGCCGAAGAAGACGCCGCTTAAGTCTTCAACATCAGTCTAACATCATTGACTTGGAAGAACAACCAACTTTTTTCTACAGTACAGTAACCGCACGCTTCAGAAAACGACAAGCGGCGACTCATGATTTGAAAGCTCATATCAAATGCGCACCGTGCCTTCTTCAGAGAGGTTACTCTGAGATCGAAAAAGCTACTAGCGACACAAGCATCAGGCTGAATGCGATGATCAAACTTCTGGAATTACTCAGCATCGAGTTCTCTCCAGAAGCTACTGCTGCAACCATCGGAACGAAAAGGGATCGTCTGATCAAGAAGATAACGGGAAATGACGACCCTTACCGTGAGTTGAAGCACCACTCAAATATCCAAGCTTTAAAGATACTCCCTAAAGCTCGTGAATTCGTAGAGGGTCGCCGAACGAGCTATAAGAGATTCAAAGCCGCCTGCATCGTGTCGATACTTGGAAACCTCATAGAATTCGATATAATAGGCCACGAATTTGAATTCAAGAAGCTGAATCGTCTTTTCGCCAACACTGAATTGACAATAGATGATACTAGGACCATTTACAATCTCTTGAGCCATTCGAAGAACATTGTTCTTCTAGCGGACAACGCAGGGGAGATAGTTTTTGACGTTGTCTTGATCGAAGAGATCAGTCGTATCGGTTCTAGCGTAACGGTAGCAGTTAAGGAAGAACCTGCTCTCAACGATGCAACGCTTGTCGACGCAGATGAGATTGGGTTGCAAAGAATCGCTGATGTAATCACCACAGGCACAGACACACTGGGGCTCCTGCTTGAGGAAGCCTCCGCCGAATTAAAGATGAGAATTAAAGGTTGCGATCTATTGGTTGTGAAAGGAATGGCGAATTATGAAACTTTGTCTGATCAAAGAATGAGCGTTCCTACGGCTTTTCTCTTGATGGCCAAATGCGACCCCATAGCAATAGACTTGGGAGTGAAGAAAGGTTCCGCGGTCGCCAAGCTTGTCAAACCTTCATAAAGGAAGAGAAGTAATCGCTATTATTCAATCACCGAGATTCATCTAGCTCTTTTCTACTTTAGATCCCGAAGAGATGATTAACGTTTTAAGCGGAAGCTATTAATCATCTGCCATATGGAGGAAGAAATATGGGTTTGCCACCTGAGAAATGGGGTTTTAGCATACCTATAATTGCACCCTTATATCCGCCGCCTCCGATCCGTTGGATCGGATGGAAGGTTCAGCTTGTTCTCTACGAAACCTCCAAGCAAAACATAAGTCAAGTCATTCCTCAGCCACTTGAGCCTAACGGAAACAAGGTCATTGCATGGGTTTCATATTCTGATCTCTCAACGCAAGGAGCATTCCACGAAGCCGCGTTATATGTTCAAGTCAAATACGGCAAATATTCTGGGGTATACGAGCCTTTTCTCTACGTCGACAGTGAAGTTCCGCTTACAGGAGGCAGAGAAATATGGGGATATCAGAAGAAACTCGCAAAAATTTCTCTCATAGCGGAGCGGGAGATGGTCAAGGGTCAAGTTGAGAGAGTAGGGACTAAGATCATGAGCGCACTTTCAACAGTCGAGAGACCAGCGAAAATCGAAGAACTGCCCTTCGGACCAATATTCTCGCTGAAATATATTCCTTCAGCGCAAGAAGGAGAAAAACCGTTAAGGCAATTGGTTCTGGTAGACGGAGGCGAGTTGACGCCGAGGCCAGGCCAATTCTTCGGCGGGAGAGGGTCCATAAATTTCGAGAAGTCAGAGATAGACCCGCTCTATAAATTGGAGCCGACGAAAGTGATCGCCGGCTACTACGGCATCTTCGACGCGTCTCTACCTTACGGCAAGATAGTACACAGATACTAACTTTCTTTTTGCGAGCACTTTGACAAAGCCGACAAACGCTTTAGATATTTCCCAAATATCTCGGCGATTTCCGCAGGATGGCTATCTGACGGTCGGCCATAGCCTTCAAATTTGTCAATGTTTATAATGCATCCTGCCCAATACACCTTCTAGCAAACTGCAATTTGAACAAGCCGATCAATGTAAGAATTCAATAGCCTGAGGCATAAATCATGTGCGGAATATTTGGGAGCGTTATCAAAGATGGCCGAGTTGCGCCTCTGATTCACACCGCTCTAAAGAGACTGGAATATAGAGGCTACGACTCTGTTGGAGAAGCGACTGTCCACGGAGGTAGACTCCACGTAAAGAAAGATGTAGGCAAAATTGATGATGTCCACACCATTCTCGACCTCGACGACCTTCCAGGTCGAATTGGCGTGGGTCACACAAGATGGGCTACGCATGGAGCACCATATCGATTCAACGCGCATCCACACGTGGACTGCAATGGAGAAATCGCAGTTGTACATAACGGTATCATAGAAAACTTCACATCTCTGAAAATTGAACTGGAAAACCATGGACATCATTTCGCATCTAAGACCGACACCGAGGTGATCCCCCATCTAATCGAGGATGGGTTGAAAGAAGGTTTACCACTTGTTGAAGCGGTTCGAGAGGCGGTGAATCGGCTGAGCGGTTCCTTTGCCATCGCTCTTGTTTCCACAAGAGAATTAGACAAGATTGTTTGCGCTAGGAAGGAAAGCCCTCTTGTAGTTGGAGTTGGGCGAGACGCCGTCTACTGTGCCTCAGACATTCCAGCGTTCTTGCCTCTGACAAACATGGCAGTTGCAATCGAAAACGGTGAGCTCGTGGTTCTTGATGACAAAGGATATGAGATCCGCAGACTCAGCGACTGGAACCTCGTCTCTAGAGAACCGGAAAATATTGATTGGAAGCCTGAGATGGCAGAGAAGCAGCCGTACCCTCATTTTATGCTTAAGGAGATATATGAACAGCCTTTCACTCTTAGGAATACACTACGTCTGCAAGACCAGTATTTAGAGTTAATGACAGAGTTCCTCGACCGCGCTCGCGAGATCTTTCTGGTGGCGGCTGGGACGTCCTACCATGCTTGTCTGGCGGGGGCCTACATGTTTTCCAAATTGGCGTCCCTTGCGACGCATCCAGTTATCGCCTCGGAATTTGTCGAGCAGTATGGAAGCTCAGTCAACATTGATAGCACCATACTGTTTGTCAGTCAGTCTGGCGAAACGACCGATACTCTAGCAGCTCTTGAACATGCACGCTTGCGAGCGGCTACAATTCTGGGGCTGACCAATGTTATCGGTTCCACTCTAACTCGTGTCTCTCGTGTCTACCTTTGCCAACAGTCAGGTCCTGAGATAGGCGTTGCAGCAACCAAGACTTTTACTTCTCAGCTTTCTGTCCTCGCTCAGCTGGCGCTGAGACTCGGCAAAAGAAGAGGAAAAGTTTCTCATAAAGAAATTGAGTTCTTAGAAAACAAACTTAAGCAGATTCCGGACATTGCGGAACAAAGTCTGAAAACTCTTGAAGAAAATATACGACAGCTGGTTAAGAAATATCGCAACAACGAATGTTTCTTCTATTTGGGGCGGGGGATAAGCTCAGCTACTGCCTTAGAGGGCAGACTGAAACTGCTGGAGATAGCGTACGTCCCGACGATCGCATATCCAGCCGGAGAGAGTAAGCATGGACCTATAAGCCTTATTGAGCCTAGCTTCCCGGTGATTTTCATCTGTCCGAAGGATGAGACGCATAGGACTGTTATAGGCAATATTATGGAAATGAAGGCCCGTGGAGCCTCCATAATAGTTGTGTGCGAAGAAGGAGACGAAGAACTTGAGAGTTTAGCAGACGACTGTATCGAGTTACCCAAGGGCGTCCCAGAGATTTTGTCGCCCGTGGTCTATGTGATCCCGTTACAACTCTTAGCGTATTACATGGCAATCGAGCGGGGACATGACCCTGATATGCCCAGAAATTTAGCCAAATCGGTGACAGTCAAATAGCTTATGAAAGTCTAACTAGAAACGATATATTTTCGTAATCGTTTCAGACTTCCATCATTTAAGAAACGAAGAAGTGCGCACCTCTATGCTGGGATCTCGGTAGCCCCTGCTATTAGACTGCACTTGTTGAACCCTAAGAGCACTTCTTTACCTTTCGCATTGAGATAGGAGAAACGGTCTGACCCTTGAACATCTATCTTTAAAATTATTCCTTTCACGTTTACATTGAGTCGCGTAAGCAATCCAGCAAATACGGACTCGTCAATCTTCCCTTGAACGACGTTGCTGTACTTACTCCTCTCTGCTTCTCCTACAACAGATATATCCTCAGGTCTTATGCAGACCAAGACCTGATCGTTTACACGCAACCCGTTACTGTAAGGAGCTCGTATCTCCATCTCACCACTCGAAACTCTCGCCACCTTCATTGATGGGTTCAGATCTAGAATTCTCCCCTTGAGGAAGTTGTTCGAGCCTATGAAACTGGCTACAAACGGCGTGACCGGATTCACGTATAACTCAACCGGTGTTCCAATCTGCTCGATCGAACCATTGTTCATCACATATATCTTGTCAGAAATTGCGAATGCCTCAGCTTGATCATGCGTCACATAGATCATAGTCTTCCCTGTCTCTCGTTGAATTCTGCGGATCTCGTACTTCAATTCATCTCGCAGTTTCGCGTCTATGTTGCTCAAAGGCTCATCGAACAATAGAGTATCCGGATCAGTAGCCAGCACCCTGGCTATCTCTATGCGTTGCGCTTGGCCCCCACTCAACTGCGAGGGCATTCTCTTCTCAAACCCCTCCATATGGACGATGTATAAGACTTCCTTGATCTTCCGGTTTATCTCCTCTTTTGGGCGATGTTTCATTCTAAGTCCAAAAGCGATATTCTTATGCACGTTCATGTGAGGGAAAAGCGCTATGCGCTGAAAGACGAAACCGATGTTACGCTTGTTAGGCGGCAACTCAGTAACATTTCTATCATCGAAATAGATCTCACCTTCATCGGGATAGATCAATCCAGCAATGATCTTCAGAGTAGTCGACTTGCCGCAGCCACTCGGCCCGAGCAAAGTAACAAACTTGCCGTCTTCAGCCTCAAGATTTATGCGGTTGACAGCGGCCACAGCTTCATATCGCTTCGTTATATTTACCGCTCTTACTCGCGTCATCACTTCTCCCTCTAGATCAGAATAACTCCTCTCAAGTATCGCGTCCCGATGAATTTGAGGTAGAGAACGACCACTATAAGAGAGATAAGTTGAAGAACAGTTGCTTCGGCTGCCACCGTTTCCCGAACGCCGAACATCCTTATGTCGGAGTAGACTGCGAGAGGCGCTGTCTTAAGTCTTGTAGGTCCAGTTAAAAGCAAAGCTGTGATGAACTCATTGAACGAGAGAACGAAAGTCAACAGTATTCCAGCGGTGACGCCCGGTCCTATTAACGGCAAGGTCACGCGTAGGAAAGTTCGCAGCCTCCCCGCGCCTAGGCACAAAGCTGCTTCCTCATAGCGGGGGTCGAAGTGCCTGAACGCAACCATACATGTCAAGAGCATCAGAAAAAGAAAACCGCATGAGTAAGCCGCCACAAACCCCCAGAACCCCAAGAAGAACTTGTAGACGAAATAGTACGCAAGCACAAGCGCCATAGCATAACATACGCCTGGAACGTACCATACTCCGTTCAAGATAGCGAATAAGCTCTTCTTTCCTCTAAACTCATAACGTGTTAAAGCGTAAGAGGCTGGAATCCCTGTTACAGTATCAATCACTATGGTAAATAAAGCAATTTGTAGACTTGTATTTATCTTGGGCCAGAAATGTTTATAGATTTCACTATACGGCGCTAGAGAGAATACCACAGTACCATCCGGTTGCGCAACACTTATAGATCTCACTAGAGTGACGATGAATGGAAGCAAGAGAACCGCGCAACAGATAATGAGATACAAGTAGGCTGCGGAAGTTGTTAACAGTGAACTTGTCTTCCGATTCATTCAAACAAGCACTCCTTTCGTCACTTTGAGTGTGACATAGAAGATTATCATTGAAATAACTACGAGTATAACGCCCAAGGCGGCTGAAAGCCCAAAGTTCATAGTAACCAACCCAGTTGAGTACACTTTGACCGAAATTATTCTCTGTCCTGTAATCACTCCACCCATGATCACTGGAATGGCATAAGCACCTAAGTTCCATCCGAAACTCATCAACCATCCGCTGAGCATTCCTGGGAAACTTAAAGGAAGAGTAACTCTAAAGAAGGTTTGAACAGCACCAGCCCCTAGGCAGCGTGCTGCCTCCTCAAAAGATCGTTCTATCTCTTGGAGAGAGATCCCCACATTATAGACGACGAACGGGAAAGTATAGATCGCAAGTCCGAGAATAGCTGATGGGGCAGAGTACAACGCCTTCGAGATCGGGATGTCCAAGAAGTCAAATATGAAGGAGAGAGGGCCGCCGGGAAGGAAAACGAACCAGAGTCCGTAAGCTATGTAGAGTTCCCCAAAAAGGGGGATAAGCATTATTGATCTGAAGAGATCTGCGAATCTCCGGATTTTTCTTATCATTATGTAAGCGAATGGGTACCCCAGAACAATATCTACGAAGGCTGCAGCGGTGACTAGTGTAAACGTATTTTGGAAGTCGAAACCGTAGAAGTTGAATATATCACGATAATTGTCGAAAGTGTAAACTGGCTTAAAGAAGAAAGATTCCTTTTCTGTGAAACTGATTATTGTCAACATTGCGAGAGGTATGAAGAAAAGACCTACTTCAAGCAAGATTGCAGGCGACAGCATACCGAGAACTTTGGCACTTCGACCAAACCTCAAAGTTTGCCGCCTTACATAAAAAAGTAGGGAGAATGGGTTCGCTTTTACTCTTACTTTATAAGCGCCTCGTACATTCGAACCCATTCTTCTTGATGTTCCATGACATACAGCCAATCGAGGTTCTTAACCTTCGTCTTTGCGTCCTCAATCGTGGGAAACACTTCGTAGAGCCCTTTGGGGCCAAGTTCCTTCGCCCAGTCCGGGAAGAACTGCTCGTAGGCAGGTCCTATAGGACCTTCTTCAGTCATAAGCCACTTCTCCTTGTTCAAGCCTGTTCCAGGCCACTGGTCGATGTTCGGGAATTGATGTTCTGGGCTTATTTCCCAGTCAGCTGCTATTTGAGCCAAAACCGGATGCTCGCATTTCTTCGGTATCCAGTACACGCCCGGAAGGTTAGCCATCCATGGCGCCAGAAGCGGTGCTTTCAGGTGTGGTTTGGTAATGGCGTAGCCTTCAGCAAGACAGCACCAGTACCCGGCAACCCAAGTCACCTCGCTCTCCAAATTCCCCATTAAGTCTGCTTCATCACTCGTATACTTCAGGACGTTGGGGTGTATGTTCTTAGCAGTCCATTCGATAGCCTTCTTCATATCGCTCTCATTCTTGTAGTTCCCGCCAAGATCCTCGCAGACCTCGCACAGGAACGCCCAGAAGCCATTGTCAGTGAATACCCACAGGGTTATCTTACCTTTGAGTCTAGGGTCTGCAAGGTCGGTCCACCGCTTCAGAAAGTCAACGTACTTCGAATTTACTGTGAGGTTACAAGTTGCATGTTGCTGGAATTGGACGCCGTATGGGAAACTTAGAAAGTACGGGTCTACCAACTGTGTATTGGGAACGAGTTGCGAGGGCAGGAAGGGCTCCATAATATCTTTTGCCTTTGCTTCATCAAAGAAGTTGACTTCAATGTGCATAAGATCGTATGGAGGCGGCAAACCAGCCGCGTATGCAGCGTACAGTTGATACATGAAACCTCCTTTCGCCGCTTGTGTTCCTAGTATCTCAACTTCAACGTCGACGCCAAATCTATCTTTAACATAACTTTTCAGTTCTGGCACGAAATATGTGTCCACTAAGCCCCAGTAAGTCCAGTTCGCAATTGTGACCTTGCCTTCTCTCTTGATCTCCTCAACGATCTCGTCGTAAGTCATGAATTTGTTCAGAATCGGAACCCAGATCTTTCCTTGAGGCATCCATACCTTCGCGCCCGGAACAGCGGGTCCTGCTTCAGTCTTCGTTATTGTCGTAGTTACAGTTACCTGTCCTCCAGGTGGAGGTGCAGGTGGTGGTTTAGATACTTCGTAAGCGCCCCACGCGGCACTAGCTACAACTGCCCCAGCAACGAAACCGCCAGCGGTCTTCAGATAATCCCGTCTAGACGCTTTCTTCTCTTCAGTCATTTTCGTATGTCCTCCGAGTTTAAAACAGCGTGGCGTGTTTATTAGCCTTTGCGTAGAAAAAGCAACTCTTTCATTAATAATTTCTTGACTGAGGAAATGTTGCTTCTTATATTGGCACATCAAATAATGGTTCTCGAGGGTTCTCAGGTGACATTAACCCCTAGAGAAAGATGTATCGCGACTCTTGAATTGGAAGAACCTGATAGAGTGCCATTTTTTGAATTGGGAGTAAATCTAGCCACTATTGAAAGGATCTTGGGTAGACGAACGGTTTCGGCTCCTCTAGGCCGAATGACCAGTCAGGAGCTGTTTGACTTGGCTAGAGATATTGTGCTGTCTTATGAGAAAGCTGGATTGGATATGGTTCCAGCCTCTGCAGGAATACCGGAGAATTATCCGGAAGGGTTCTTGCCTCCAAGAGTTAGCGAGAACCGCTGGAAAGACGAATTTGGAAGAATTTGGGAAGACCGTCCCGGCATCACAGGCCTCTCATGGTACATAGGCGGAACAGTCAAGACATGGGAAGATTTGAACAAGATCAAAGACATAGATCCGAAGATGCCTGGGAGAACTGCTCTTGCTGAGCGGATAACAGAGTTAGGAAGAAAGAAAGACCTTGCTGTCGCAGGATATGTCGACGGACCTTTTCTAACAGCCTACATGACCACTGGGCTTGAAACCTTCTTGGTCAAATTCTATCAAGACCGAGCTTTCACCAAGGAGCTACTGGAATTCTCACTTCGCTTTAACAATACACTTGCTAAGAAGCTGGTTGAATCTGAAATCGATGCGATCGTCGTTGGCGAGGATATCGCCGATATTCATGGCCCATTCATAAATCCTGAAGAATTTAGAGCATCGATTTTACCGTACTTGAACAGGGAGATTTCCGAGATTAAGCGGAGCGGCGTCAAAGTGATCTTGCATTCAGACGGATACACGATGCCTCTCTTCGAAGATTTGGTAAAGCTCGGCATTGATGGCTACCAAGCGATAGAGGGCGATGCAGGGATGGATATCGGGTTGTTGAAAGAGAGATACGGTGACAAGCTTTGTCTCTTAGGCAACGTGGACTGTGGATATACGCTGTCAAGGGCGTCTGTTGGAGAGGTTATGCGCGAAACAAGAACTGTGATAGATAAAGCGGGGCATGGTGGAGGACTAATAATGGGCTCCAGCAACTCTATTCATAACGGGGTCAAGCTTGAGAATTTTCTGGCAATGATTGAAGCCACAAAGAAATATGGCAAGTATCAAGGTTGAGCTGTCACTTCACTCTGGCTTGCATCCATTTCTTACACATGTTGTTGCCTTCGACAGCATCTCGACCGTAAGCGTCAGCTCCTATCCTCTTTGAGAACTCGTCTGTCAACGCGGCTCCTCCGACGATGACTTTCACCTTGTCTCTGATCTTCGCTCTTGTTAAATCTTTGATGACGTTGCCCATCTCCGGCATCGTTGTAGTCAAGAGTGCTGACATAGCAACTATGTGAGCATTCGTCTCAATCGCTGTGCTAGTGAACTTCTCAGGTGGGATGTCTACGCCGAGGTCGTATATCTCGAATCCAGATCCTTCTAGCAATGTGGCAACAATATTCTTTCCAATATCGTGGAGGTCGCCTCTAACTGTGCCGACAACGACTCTTCCTAGAGGTTCTTTCTTAGCGTCCTTAAGATAGGGTTCGAGGACCTTCATCCCTTCTTTCATCGTCTCGCCAGCCATCAGGAGCTCAGCTAGAAAGTATTCTCCAGCTTCATACTTCTCGCCGACCAAATCCATCCCCTTCGCCAGACCTTCCATGACGACTGTATAGGCCGGGATTCCTGTTTGAACAGCCTTCTCTGCCAACGGTTTAATTTTGTCTATATCGAAGGAAACTATGCTCTCAATGATCTCTTTCAGGATCTGTTCCTTGCTCAATAATATTTTCCCCGTTTTCATGTTGAATGATGCTCCGATAATACGTTTACTCCGCCTAAAAGCTATTCTCTTCTCCTAGACTGAGATGGCTTCTATTCCCAACAGTTCGCAGATTTCCAGCAGTTCTTCCTTGGCCTCTCCATAAGCCATATGCATATGATTTGATCGGACATTCTGGACGAGTGTCTTTGGGTTACCGTCAAGTTTGACAAATGCATGAGGCCAGACATCGCGAACTTCTTTGAACCGTTCCTTGGGTTGTTGGAATGCTTCGCCCGTAGCTATCAGCATAACATATTTGCCTTTGATTCTGCTGAGTCTAGCCAAGGTGACTCTGCCAGGTTTGCAGCAGAATATTGTGGTGCATCCCTGTTGTTTTCCTAGGTACTCGTACTGGATTCCCAAGTCCACGTCTTTTCTTGAGGTCGCTAGACTGCTAGCGATCGATCCGCAATTGACCAACCTCAATATTCTCTCGTTGAAGTCCACATCATTCACGTCAGCGAACAAGACAGCTTGGTCCGTTAAAAGGTGAAGCATCTGCATAGTCAGCGCAGCGTTCAAATCGGATTCACATGCGGTGACTATCCCATCATCGTTGAGCATGCATACAGGAAGACAGTATGACACATAGTTACCGATCACTTCGTCTTGGCATTTTATACCAATAAAGTCGTATCCGTCTTCCTTCACTATCTTTCTTACCGCGTGATATAGTCGCGCTGAACGAAGTAGCTTCTCCTCAGGTGGATAGATCTTCCCGAATTCCTTTCGAATCTTCTTAATAGTTTCCTCAGCAGTTTTACGCGGAACTTTCTCGGCTTCAAGTATCACTCGATACTGGTCCACGTGCTCTACCTCAACGTGAAAGGTAGACTTCACTTGAGCCATGTCCACCATGGTTGTATACATTCCCGCGACACGTCCTCCTATCAACCCAAGCTTTCGTCTCTTCATTCTGTTTACCACCATGGCGGCTCTGGTGAACGAATTAATGTCTCTGATGACCTCAGCGTCTTTCGGCGACCCATAGACGAACTTGTGCTTTATCCCAACTTCTTCCATTGAACCGTGAGTTACACCTGCTCCAGTAAGTGAGAAGGCAGCTGGGTCGCGTGGACTCCATAAGATCGTCGGTAATGTAACCTCTTGAGCAGCAGTAACAACTTGAGGCGCATATATCCACGTTCCCAACAGGTAGACTATACTATCTGCTCCATCTCTCTCCATGGATTTCGCTGCATTCACAGTCTCGTCAACTGTAAATGCAAGTTCTTCTCGATATAGAACGTCCAGCCCGGCTTTCTCCAACTCTTCTCTAGCGAGCGTGTTCCAATGTTTGGCTAAATCAACTCTTTCTCTCGGAAGGGAAGCAGTTATCAAACCGATTTTGGCTTTTGGCAAGAAAACTCCTCTCGAAACAATTTGTCATACAATCTGCCGTCTATTTGGTTGATTACGATTAAAAGCTTTAATCTATAGATCCAGCTTGACCATTAGAATATTGAGTAGCAACTCGCCCTGGCGTCTCGATGTGAGATTTTAGGAGAATGAATTGAAGATGGTCAAGGTTAAAGAGATGTTGAAGGTTCTTAGTGAAGATCAGGTATACCAGATTCATATGGCTTCTATGGAAATGCTTGAGAAGGTAGGTGTAAAACTTCCAGATTCAGATCTGTTGAAGACTCTAGAAGAGACTGGCGTCGTCGTCGACTACAAGTCCTGTATAGCCAAGTTGCCTCAACAGCTCGTCATGGAGTTCGTCAGTAAGATCCCTAATCAATGGACCATTTATGCTCGAAATCCTGGGAATGATATGAAAGTCGGCTACGGCGAGATGAGAACCTTATCGAGTGGCGGCCATATCAACCTAATAGATCCGATGACCAAGACCAGACGAATAGGAACGACGGAAGATCTTGAAAAGGGTATCAAAATCGGAGATGCTTTAAAGAATATCACTGTTGTTGGCCCATTGATTCTTCCGGCCCATGATATTCCAATAGAAGCCCTCGACGTATACACTTGCGCTCAGTTGATCAAAGGTTCCTCTAAGGTAGTTTTCACTTGGATTTATAATGAGAATACAGCTAAGTATGTGCTGAAGATCTTTGAGATACTGGCTGGAGGCGAAGAAGCTCTTAGAAAGAAGCCTATGCTCTGGTACTTCTGTGAGCCTACGAGCCCCCTCACTTTCGCAACAAATGCTTTAGGCGTTTTAAAGCTCTTCGCTCGATACGGCTTGCCTGTGACATTCGGCCCTATGGTTATGGCTTCCGCAAGTGGTCCAGCTACTCTTGCAGGAACTCTGGCTGTTGAGAATGCTGAGATCGTTGCTGGCGCTGTCATCACCCAGATCTTGAATCCGAGGGTACCTGTGGAGTACGGCGGTATCCCTCACATATTTGATCAAAGGTCAGGTACAATTTCTTTCGGTTCTCCTGAGCAGGGCATTATGGCAGCTGCGATAACCCAAGTTGGACGGTTCTACGGTTTCCCAGTACATGTGAACACTGGTCTGACCGACTCCAAGATCCCTGATGTGCAATCAGCCCTTGAGAAGGGGATGACTCTTCTCATGGGCGGTTTGGCTGGAGCTGAACTCTATGGTCATCTTGGGATCCTGGGCGCCGATCAAGGCGTTTCCTTTGAACAGCTAGTGATAGATGATGAGATTGTTGCCTACTTGAAGCGAATGCTAGCTGACTTTCGAACTGAGCGGGAAGACTTGGCTATTGATGTTGTGGAAAAGGTTAGGCCAGGAGGCTCATTCTTGACGCAGAGGCATACTTTACAGCATCTGCGAAGCGAGTTCTGGTACCCTACACTGTGCGATCGAAACGGTTGGGACAAGTGGCGTGAGAAAGGAGCCAAAGATATGTTGGTTAGAGCTCATCAGAAGGTTGAAGAGATTCTGAAATCCCACCAGCCTGAAGTTCTCGACAAGGATGTAGAGAACGCGATAGATCAACAGGTTCGATCTGCGTTCAAGGAGCTCGTGAAGTAGCGACGTCAAGCCTCAAGCTCCAGCGCAAAACTCATTGGATTAAGGATTGATGAAACTTGCCCCTCAATTGCGTCCTATTCGATTTGGGCGAGACTCTGGTCACTCGCGAGGTAGAAGACAGAGCTGTCGACATGGTCGCTTTGGATAGACTTGCCACGTTCGCAAATCGGAGTGGCTATGGAATAGATAGAGAATCCTTATTTTCTCTCTTCCTTGAAAACTATAGAAGACTCGACGAGCTTAGAGAGAGGTTCCTAGTCGAAATTCCAATGAGATGCTGGCTAGGCAATCTTCTATCTCATGTTTCTTCCCGCAGAATCGACGAGAGACTGCTCAGGCGTGCTATGGACATATTCGTCGAAGCGAGATCCTCTGGCGTCATATGTTTTCCAGAAGTGCCGAACGTTCTAAGTCTTCTGAAATCGAAATATCGGCTCGGCATAGTGACCAATACTTCATCTAGCGAGGTCCCAAACCGTGTCTTGTCTCAGCTGAAACTGCGAGGTTGCTTCAGTGTCGTCGCTACATCGGCTGAATTGGGCATCAGGAAGCCGTATCCAAGGATCTTCTATTACGCATTGAGAGAATTAGCTACAAGAGCTGAAGACACCGCCTTTGTTGGAGACTCTATCATACACGATATAATCGGCGCGAAGTCCCACGGAATGAAGACAGTCCTTATCGATAGAAGACGACGATACAAGAGAAAGACTACGAAGGCTGACGTAACGCTACGGAGTTTAAGCAGACTACCGAAAGTCCTAGCTAGTCTATGAGTACAGTAGCTGACCCAACAAATGTTTTAAACACGAGTCGTGAGAGACTAAACGTTCTCATGGGAGATTGGAATTGCGCCCAGTGATTGTTATTCATAGCGGAGCTGGTTGCTGGTCGCCGAGTAAGCATAGGCTGGCATTGGAGGGAGTTGAGGAAGCCGCGACGAGAAGCTACTCTCTCTTGAAGAAAGGTGGAACTGCGTTGAAGGCTGTTGAGGAAGCAACAATTTCGATGGAAGACAACTCAGTATTCAATGCTGGAGTAGGATCGAACTTGAACTTGAAAGGTGAAGCAGAAATGGACGCATCCATAATGGACGGAAGAACATTGCGCGCAGGCGCGGTGGCGTTCGTTAAGTCTTTCAAGAACCCAATAAGTCTAGCGAGACTCGTAATGGAAAAGACTGACCACGTCTTCTTGGCTGGTACAGGAGCTGAGAAGCTGGGCGAGGCCTACGCTTTGCAAAACGCGAAACATGTAAACAGAGCTAGACTTGAAGATTGGCAGAAGCTCAAGAGTCGGCTACTTTCGGGAAAGATGAAAAACATGCCAAGGACATTAAAACTTCTTCGAAAACACCCGGAAATTGGGGTTGGAACAGTAGGAGCAATAGCGATAGACAAGAATGGAGATGTTGCTGCAGCCACTTCAACCGGCGGAACCGCTTTGAAATTTCCAGGGAGAATAGGCGATACACCTTTAATCGGATGCGGAACATATGCTGACAATGAGTGTGGCGCTGCTTCATCGACAGGGGTTGGTGAAGGAGCGATAAGATTGGTCCTCGCGAAGACTGCATGTGACCTTATGTCGAAGGGAGCTGTTGCTCAGAGAGCAGCTGAACAAGCGGTTAAACTTGAGAATAGGAGAATAGGTTTGCCGATTGGAATAATAACCTTAGACAGGAAAGGAAACGTTGGAGCAGCTCATAGCACACCGAATATGTGTTGGGCCTTCATGAGAAGGGGTCTGAGGAAGCCAGATGCCAAGATGAAGGCTAGCTATTTTCAGATCCAAAAGAAAGTTTCGTCAAACTGAGAATTTTAACCAAAAGCTTTAAAAACGGGGCATGACACGCAACAATTAGCTCCGTGGTTGCGGAGGCAAAAAATGATGAAAGCCATAAAGGGAGAAGAAGAGGGCTGGGGCGAGGAAGAGGAGTGGGGCGAAGAGGAAGAATGGGGCGAGGAAGAGGGCTGGGAAGAAGAAGAATGGTAGCCCCTGCGTGAACTTCTCTCTTTTACAATCGATCTATGTTTTTGTTTTCTATAAAGCGACGCAGTAACTGCTGATTTGGTTGAAACACTATGGTTAGGGTCGCAGTTCTCGACAGAGAAAGATGCAAACCGAAGGACTGTCAGCATGAGTGCAGAAACTTCTGCCCAGAAGTTCGAAACAGAATCGATGCGGTAGTCTTCTCTGATGGCGAGGATAAACCGCCTATAATAATTGAATCTCTTTGTACTGGCTGCGGGATATGCGTCAAGAAATGCCCTTACAAAGTCATAACGATAATAAACTTGCCTGAAGAACTCAAAGAAGAGTGCAGCCATAGATACGGTCCAAACATGTTCAAGCTCTTCCGGCTGCCAATTCCAAAGGAAGGAGTCATCACAGGGCTGATCGGCAGAAATGGAACAGGAAAGACAACTGCCCTAAGAATACTCTCTGGAGAAATAAGACCCAACCTTGGAGAATACGATTCTCCCCCTAACTGGGAAAAGGTGACGAGGCGTTACAGAGGTTCAATCCTTCAAAGCTATTTTGAGAGGCTCTCAAAAAACAAGCTTAAGGTCGTTTACAAACCGCAGCACGTTGACATGATTCCAAGATACGTTAGAGGCAGAGTCTCCACGCTCTTGAAGAAGGCCGACCGAAGAGGAAAATTAAAGACACTTGTCACAGATCTTCAATTAAAGAATATCTTGAACAGATCTATACACGTATTGAGCGGTGGGGAGCTCCAACGGCTGGCGATTGCTGCAGTGATTTGCCGTGAAGCTGATGTATACATTTTTGATGAACCGTCGAGCCATCTTGATGTTAGTCAGAGATTGAGAGCCGCGAAAGCTATAAGAAGCCTTGTTGACGGCGGGAAGACAGTCTTGATAGCTGAACACGATCTAGCGATGCTTGATTATCTATCGGATCAAGTCTGTGTGCTCTATGGTGAGCCTGCGGCATATGGAATTATCTCGCATGTTCATGGAGTTAGAGTTGGAATAAACATCTACCTAGATGGGTTCATTACAGACGAAAATATGAGGTTTAGATCACAGCCGATAAAGTTCCATGTGAAACCTCCGAGAGAATTGAAGCTGGTCGAAGGTTGGAAATTAAGTTGGTCTTCTATGGAGAAATCTTTTGGGAGCTTCAAATTAAGAATTAATGCTGGCGAGGTTAGACAAGGTGAAACTATAGGAATCCTCGGGCCGAACGGTATAGGGAAGACGACTTTCATAAAGCTTCTAGCAAAGATAGAGAAACCTGACAAAGGAGAGATGCCTCCACTAGAAGGATTGACAGTCAGCTACAAACCGCAGTACATCTCCGCACAATACGAGGGTTCTGTCGAATCACTTTTGAGAGATGTAGGCGGAGAAAGATATGGAACTGATTTCTTCGAAGACGAGTTGGTTAGACCGCTGGCCTTGAAGAAATTTCTCGATAGAGATGTTAAAGACCTAAGTGGAGGAGAACTCCAACGCGTAGCGATAGCAACTTGCCTCGTTAAGGAGGCCCACGTATACTTGATAGACGAGCCAAGCGCATACCTTGATGTTGAAGAGAGACTTGCAGCCGCACGAGCTATTAGGAAAGTAGTGGAAGGACGCGAAGCATTCGGCTTTGTCGTGGAACATGATATAGTCGCTCAAGACTTTATTGCTGATAGGCTGATGATCTTCACTGGGAAACCCGGAGCTGAGGGGCATGCGGAGAGTCCAGTTTCTCTCAGAGACGGGATGAACTCTTTTCTAACCGATATGAAGGTCACTTTCAGAAGAGACCCAGTGACAGGCAGACCCAGAGTTAACAAGCCTGAGAGCAAGATAGATCGAATGCAGAAAGGGATGGGTGAGTACTATTACGTTCCTGAAAAAGAATCGAGTGAATCTTAGGCGCAAGCAGAGCTATCTCCTAGCATCATTCCAAGGGAACTCCAAGTAGCTGCCTCCGCCGGAACACGCAGAAATCAATATAGAACACGAGTTGTAATCCAGTATTCTCAGGCGATTCTTCGGGATTTCCTTGCCAGTATGCCATCTTCAGAGTGCATATAGTAGACCGCGTTTCTTCAGATAGTCTAACACCAGCTCCAGATCATGCCTCGAGAGTCTTCTCCTACCCTCAAGAACATCCTCGATTAAAGCTGTATTTGGACTTTGACCCATATGGAAGAGGCATTCACGCCAGAAAGCTCTTTTTGATCCGGCAAGCTCGAACGCCTTCTTAATCAGATTTAGTTCCTCCATCTTGGGCTATTTTCCTCCTCTATTCAGCTTCATCATTTTCATCAACGATTTCTTCTAGCTTCTCGACGATACACAGCGCAAAGAGGAGAGCTGTTCGATAGTTCCTTTCAACCTGCAGTTGTCGCCGTATCGTCTCAACAGTCTCCAGTATATGGTCTTCGACTGTGAGATTGCTCTCATCGAGCGTCTCCGCAACATATGTTTGTTGTTTATGTTTTCTACTCGTTTCAAAAACCTCCTGGAAGCAGAACAACGAGCTAGAGTGTTCCTCTTCCAGATTATAGGTGTCTAAAGCCCATGCTGAGCTTGGTGACCGTAAGAATAATCCTCAGCATGGAACACCTATGCATCTGGAAGTTTCTCCTAGCCCAGTGTTTACCACAGTTGATGCATCAAATCAATATATAAAATTTAGTCTCCAAGTTCTGTAACTTGTTTTTGGTATGATCTCTCGTTGAACGCCTCAAAATTCTTGAAGACCAAGATTTAACTAACAGAACAATTCTTCTAGCATAGCGAGGAGGATCAAACTATAGATGCCGTACTACTGCCTGGAATGCGGCGGAAATCTCTCATACGATTCCACATTGAAGCAATACGTCTGCAAGAGTTGCGGGCTCACGTTTACATTCCAGCAATTGATGGAAGGAAAAGACGAAATGTATGGAGACAGAGAGACCAGTGAAGAAAAGCGGAAGAGGAAGCAGAAAGAGTACTTGAAATGGTGGCTCTCGAAGAAGGAGTAAATTGAGAATGCCCTCGATCTTCGGGGAAATCAGAATTGGGTTGCTCAGTAGAGATAATCTGCGTCGGGAATGAGCTCCTAATCGGAAAGACATTGAATACTAATGCTCAATGGCTTGCAGATCAAATAACCCGACTCGGCGGCAAAGTCACTCGAATAACGGAAGTTGGTGATGACGTTCAAGAAATTGCCTCCGTAGTAAAAGAAGCTTTAAGGAGAAAAGTTGACTTCGTAATCACATCCGGCGGCTTAGGACCCACTTTTGACGATAAGACTCTGCAAGGCATTTCAAGAGCAACAGGTAGAAAGCTGAAGTTGAATCCAGAAGCCTTGAGACTCGTAAGAGACAGATACAAAGAGATAAGCGTTCCGAATAGATTGAGGTTAACGAAACCGAGAGTCAAAATGGCTATTCTTCCGGAACGGTCTAGTCCTATAACGAATCCTGTTGGAACAGCCCCCGGAGTTCTCGTCGAATCTGGAAGCACGAAACTGATCTCCCTGCCTGGCGTTCCGAAGGAATTGATAGCTATCTTTGAGAAGAGCGTTGCTGAAATGATGAGAGAAAAGTCAGGAAACCTTGCGTTCTATGAATCCAGCATGATCGTTAGGGGTATCGTTGAGTCAGCGCTTGCTCCAATGATCGATAGGGTGATGCTTGGTAACCCAAGGGTATACGTCAAATCTCATCCGAAAGGAGGAGAGGGAAGAACAGGTGCGCTCATTGAACTCCACTTCTCATCGACAGAGAAGAACCCAGGAAAGGCGAGAGAACAGGTGATCAGAACCATAACCGATATGGTTAGAATGCTCGGAAAGACAAGGTGAAGGCCGCCTCAGAACCCAGGTTGTCCATCACCCATCAGTTTCTAGCCTGCTCCTCATCGCAGCCTAGGGAAAGCTTACGCTGTTTTCTGATATAAGCTGTTCTGGGCTCAGAAAGCAGGCATCTCAGGATTATCCTATTTGCATGTCATGATTAGTTGAAGTTTGCTTTCAAGCTCATCATTTACTACGTGTGAGAGCTCGCATCTCTCTCTTCAGTTCCTCAACCTTTTCGAGAATACATTCCTCCGACCTCTCGATTGAAGTCTCGGCAGAAAGCGTTCCTATTTGTTCTATGCGAACGTTACGCTACTTCAACGAGTGTTAGACCTGATGTTACTCTTCTCTCTTCGCAAATCCCGTGTACCGATAAGACTTAATTCAAACTCGCAGGTTTCTCTTTTCAGCATGGAGGGCCCTATTTTGTACGCGGTTTTTGTTGTGGGGATGGCTGGTTCAGGGAAGTCAGTGTTCACTGCGAATTTTCTCGACTGGCTTAGGATGAGTGATCAGAACGTCGTCAGCTTGAACCTTGATCCGGGAGCTGTCGCTCTTCCTTATAACCCGGATGTTGATGTCAGAGAATACGTCGATCTTGATGCGATAATGGAGGAGTACCAGCTTGGGCCTAATGGCGCGCTCTTGATGGCTGCTGACCTGGTCGGCGATCACATCGAAGAGATAAAGGAAAGTGTTGAGGATTCTGGACCAGATATTGTTTTGGTCGACACACCAGGACAGATAGAGCTCTTCGCTTTTAGAGAGAGCGGCCCCTACATATCGCATGCGTTAACAGATGATTCGAGTGCAGTTCTTTATCTCTTCGATGCGCCTTTCTGCAGAAGCCCATTGAACTATGTTTCTAACATGTTTATGGCCGCGGCTGTCTATAATAGGCTTCTACAACCTCAAATCTACTTGTTGACAAAGAAGGATCTCGCCACATCTGAAGAGCTTGATCAAATGGTAAGCTGGTCTGAAGAGATTGAGCAACTTGAATATGCTTTAGAGGTACGTTTAGGGAAAACCGCTTCGCTTATCAGTAGGGATCTGGCTCGCGCAATCACTCGAACAGGTCTGAATTTCGAACCGATACCCGTCTCTGCGAAGGAGAAGACTGGGTTCGTAGAGGTTAACGCTGAGTTGACTCGAATATTGACTGGCGGAGAAGAATTGAAGCCTTAGGCTGACTTCGTCGATAATGTTAAGTAGGTTAATTAGCCTAGCTTAGGCTAGGTCAATTAACCTAGAAGGCAACCCGCATATCTGACTGGCTCGAAGCGCTTCTCTCGCGAGATCTTGCAGGCATCCCTCTAATAGGCATACTTGTAGCCGCAGTTTGGATAGTCATCCTAGGCTCTTTCATCATTAAAAGGAAGCTGGGAATAATCGATATCTGCGTCATCGCTTCCCTCGTCGCCTTATCTTTGGCTACAAACTACTTGTTGATTTGGCTACCCAATGTGAAGATTATGGATTTGATCGTCTTCTCAAGCGGCTTCTGCTTCGGAAGCTTCGTCGGCGTATGCACTGGAGCCTTGATCTGGGCTGTCTATGGCAGCTTGAACCCGTACGGATTCGACTTCTTGATATGGATAGCTGTGATGATCTGCGAGTCTATCTACGGCATAGTCGGAGGCTCATTGAGAAAGTTCAACCCAAGTATCTTCGAGAAGTTTTCGGGAAAAAAACGAGTATTATTCAGCTACGAAGTTGCTTTAGCGGGGCTTCTCGCAACGTTTGCATACGATCTCTTGACGAACATTGTCAGCGGGGTCTCTTTCTCATGGTTATACTTCGGTTCCGTCAAGTGGCCTATTGTAGCTGGCATAATGGTTTCAGGAGTGCCTTTCGCTCTTATTCACGAGTTTAGTAATGCGGTGTTGTTCTTCTTCGGAGCTGTTCCATTACTATTAGCTGTGAAGGAGTTGAGAGAACATGGGTATGCAAAACTCAGGTAGAGAAGTTAAAGTATGGAGGTTGGCAGCTGTCAGCTTCCTATGTTGGGCTATAGTTACAACATCGCTTGCAGCTTTCTACTATGGGCAGTATAATATGCTTGCAGAGAGAGTTGGCAAATCTGTTCTAACCCTCGAGCTTGTATTGGACTATGGGAATGGCACCTCGTATAGAACTTGGCATCATGATGTCGCTGCTGTATCTGGGGAATCTCTATTGAGCGTGACTAGTAGACTTGCTAAATTGAATTATACTATGGGAGGCTACGGCGCGTTCGTAGCATCGATTAACGGAGTTGAAGGCAATAGTACTCACGGTTGGCTATGGTATGAATGGGAAGCAACTGAGAAGAAATGGATCCTCGGAGAGACCGGCTGCGACAAATATCTGGTTGCCGATGGAGACTTGTTGATTTGGTCTTTCACAGCCTATTCCAGTTGGCCTCCTCCTCCACCAGAACCACCATAAGAGAGTTTTAGGAAAATACTTGATGGGTATAGCATTTGTCAAAGAGGCTCTCTGAACTCAACGAGTTGTTCTTTCTCCTCATCATCCTGAAGGAGGCGACTGTGGGACGCTACCGTCTCAGCGCTATGCTTGGGATACCTGAAGGGATCGTTCGTGGAATAATGAGATCTTACGAGAGAGAAGGGTATATCGACAGCAGACCGAAGACTGGAACCTTTCTGACGAAGGCTGGGGAGGCTCGAATAAACGCGATCTTCAAGAGTGCCGACATCAAAGACATGAAGATATACAGTTTCGATGTTTTCGGCGTTGGCCCAATCAACGTCGTGCTTCAAGTTCAAAGCGCGGCGAACAATGTCAGGTCGGGGGTTGATCAAAGAGATGCTGCTGTGAAGGCTGGTGCGAACGGAACGGTAATCTTGACTTATAAGGAAGGCACTCTGAAGGTCCCAGGTACCTCTGAAGACATGTGCACTTTGAGCCCGGAAGACTCCAGAAGGCTTCTTAGAGAATTCTCATTATCAGAGGGCGACGTAGTCCTAGTCAGTTTTGCTAAGGAATGGTGGCAAGCACTCAGGGGGGCGCTATCTGCTGCATTCACTTTCAGGGAGAGCACTTGAAACGTGGGATCGACCATTTGAGCGAAACACTATAGTAAGGCTCAGGAGTCTTGACCATCGAAAGCTCATTTGCCAGATCGTTGAGATGCCCCAAGCCCACAACTGCGACGATCGTTCCCGCCGTTGAAGCAAGAATCGAAGCCAGCCGTTGAACTATGTAGCTATTCCTTTCTTCAACCAAGCATCTATGCAGGTTTGGGTAGCGATCCTTGAATTTCAGCACAAGTTTATCTGGCGACTCAGGGATGTTCTTTTCGACTTTTACGCCGACGAGGATCGTTACAAGCGCGAGGATGCTATCTAAGACCAATCGAGATTTCTCTCGGAAAGGTATGATTTGGATCCTCTGAATGATCTGTTGGATGGGCATGTCTATGAACTCGATCTTGGCGCCGAGCTTCACAGCGGCAGCTGCCGCCTCAACCATCTCAGCGCCAGGAAAGACTCCAGTCTTCTCTCCAGCAGTCCTCTCGAGGACAGCCAGCAACCAAGGAATAATCCCAAACCTGAATGTAGGCACCGGAGATTTTTCAACTCGAGTCTTCAGGAGATAGTATCTGTCTTCACAAAGTTCCACCGCAACGATGGAAGGCTTCGTTTCAAAGATTATCCTCTTCACATTCTCTACACTAGATTTCTGTACGTGAATCGTTCCAACCATGATCAAGCGGCCGATCGAGACGACTGACATTGGCTTAACACTTAATATTCGATACGAACAATTACGGTAGTCAGAGTTAAATGTTATAACTTGCGAGCGAGGAGCTGTCGGAGTGAATTGCTGATGAATCGAAGGTCTAGGGAAGTTATCAAGAGAGCTCTTGAAGAAGGGAGGAAGAATCTTCTAGAACCTGAAGCCAAGGCCATATGCCTTGAATATGGGATACCGACGCCTGAGTTCGCTCTTGCTCTCAATATACATGAAGCTGTTGACTACGCGGAGAAGTTCGGCTACCCAATCGTCTTGAAGATAGTTTCCCCTGACATTCTTCACAAGACTGAGGCCGGCGGAGTTCTCGTTGGATTGAAGAGTAGTGCGGAAGTCGAGGATGGCTACAGGAGGATCTTCGAAAGTGCGAACAGTTATAAACCAACCGCGAGGCTCCTCGGCGTATTGGTGCAGAAGATGGCCCCTGCCTCCACGGAAGTCATAGTGGGTGGGTTGAAGGACCGTCAATTTGGGCAAACTTTGATGTTTGGTCTCGGAGGAATATTCGTTGAGGTCCTGAAGGACGTTACATTTCGAATAGCTCCTATAGAGGAGGAAGAAGCTAGAGAGATGATAAAGGAGATCAAGGCCTACCCCATTCTGAAAGGGTACAGGAACCAACCTCCTGTCGATGAGGAAGCTATCATAAAGATACTTCTGCGAGCATCGGACTTGATTATGGAGAACCCGGAGATCAATCAGATGGACTTGAACCCTATCATGGTTTATGAGAAAGGAGCCAGCGTAGTGGACGCTCGAATAATCCTAGAAGATCTACGCGGCCAGGAGAATGAGACTTGAAAGAACTCCCTTGAAAAGTGAACCATTTCTCGATTTACATACTCCGAAAATCCAATCAATCCGTCTTGATGATGTTCTCTTGATGAAGAAATGGCCTCAATCAAGTTTGAAGAAAACGAAGTCTTCTCCAAAATTCGAATCCCGGAGAACAATGAGTTCTCCATTCGCCTAGATGGAAGGAGATTTAGCGGACTCTGCAAATTGCTGGATGCAGAAAAGCCGTTTGATGTGAGAATTGCCAGATGCTTAGTCCGGGCAGCAAGAGCAGTCTACTCTTCAGGCTTCACCCCGTCATTGTGCTACCTTTGTAGCGACGAGGTGAATCTACTGTTCCTACCTCCTTCGCCATTCAATGGTCGTGTAGAGAAATTGGACTCCGTTCTAGCAAGCGTCGTCTCAAGCGGATTCACCTTGGCGGTCAACGAGATCTTCGGAAAGAGCATTGTCGCACCGTTCGATTCGAGAGTCGTTCTCACACCAGCTGAATTAATCTTCGAGTATCTTACATGGAGGCAAAGAGAGTTGAATGGAAACTACCTTAACGCGTATGGATACTGGACTCTAATTAGGGAAGGACTGAATCCGAGAACCGCCACCCAGCAACTTGAAGGATTGGATTCGGCTGAGATAGCGAAACTGATCACCAAGCACGGAGTAGACCTATCGGAGAAGCCGATATGGCAGAGAAAGGGCATATTACTTTACAGGAAAACTGCTGTGAAATACCGGACCGATGTCGGGGAGATGAAGAGGACCCGTCTTGAGGAAGATTGGGCTCCGCCTGATTTCGCGAGTAGAAATGGGAAAGCAGTAGTTCGCCGGATTTTCTTGCAGGACAGAAAAGGAAAGAGATGAGCAGAAGAGGGAAGCCCATTGGTTCAGCTGCTAAACCTGATATATGACCTATCCACTCCTAGTTCTACTGTCTACCAAAAGAAAGAGATTCCAGGTAGGGTAAGAAGAATGGCTAGAATTCAGTCGGGTGTTGACAAGGCCAGGAGGCTGCAAGGAACAACGATAGACATCCAAGAGACGCCTGAGACGAAGAACGATGAATATGGCAATATATGGAAGAAGTGCATCTTCACGGTTAGGCTGGTTGGTTTCTCGAAGAGAACGCCGGACGAGCGGCTGCCTGAAAGTCTGAGAAATAAAGAAATGAAACTGATTCGATGGTGCTGCTTCGATTGGCACTACACCAAAGGGGCGAGGAAGACTCTGAATCCTGAAGAGACCGAGGCGGTTCTGAAAGGAACTCCTACGAGTACTGCATACTGGTAGGCTGAAGTCGAACACTCGATCGTGCTCATAATTTTGGCATTCTCTTGATTGCCAAGACGCCCATCATGACAATCAGGGTTGCGATGATGAAATCCCCTTTCGCCGAATTCAATTCAGGCATAACCAAATAGCCTTTCTCGATAGCCGTGAGCCAGAGTGACACCACGGCCGTCGCAGCTGCATTCAGGCTTATGGAAGTTATCCTATAGGTTTCTCCGCTCCACCTGTAAGGTTCGTTAGCGATTGGAGTGAAGCTCTTAATCAAACTCAAATAGTAAGTCTGAGAGGAGTATGCTAAGGCTATCAGGTAAGCACTGACATTCTTAACGTCATCTGGTTCTGAGATCGTAATTTGAAAATAGGGTAGATCTCGTTCCACATATGACTTGTATCCTGTGTGGATACTCTCTTCAGCTAAGGACTGGTTGGTGTTCAACGGATTTGACATATCGATTATGTAGTGAGCCATTACGCCTGCGCTGAAGACCGCTTCACGCATGTTCCCGGCCGTGTGATTGTTCACGAAGTACCTGTACCATCTCAAGCTCTCATTTAAGGCTCCGCCCCAATCGGTGTGTGGATGATAGAAATGTAAAGTTGAATTCCACGAATGCTTGATTGGATACGCTACTCCGTCAGCCAATTCGATCGGATAATACTGCCATACGTCTTGAATTTCCTTCGGCAGGTGGCGATAGGCTGTATTCAAAATCCAGAGTTGAGTCTTGAAATGCCAAGACTCAACAGTACTCACGCTGATACGATTGTTAGAGAAACCTTTTGTTGACTGCTGGAAATTCCAGTCGGAATCTTGATCAAAGTCCCGTCCATTGGGCACGCGAGCCCATGCCCTAGCATCATCGCTGGTGTCAGTCATATTGGGCGTTCTATCGATTTCGACACCTAGAGGATTTGTGAGAACCACAATCTCATATTCATTATCTAACCACTGGCTCGTATGGTTTATGATGAGATAACCGCTAGCGGCGATTGACTGATTCGCAGTGAGACCTATTGTTCTCGGCGTTCCGCGGATTGCTGTAACGTTCCAACCGCTCAGATTGACCGATATAGTCAAGGGGTTAAAGAGTTCGACCCACTCCGCCCTAGGTGCGTTGTCGTCTCCAACGGGATTCTGTTCAACCTCGTTGATCACCATGTATTGCGTTGTTTGGGCTTCGCATCGCCATGTTCCGAAACCAGTTGAGACTAAGCTAACTAGTAGAAGAGAGAGAATTCCTATCGCTCTTCCAGTCTCTTTGTCTTTCATTGAGAAGATTCTTCCGTTACAAGCTTCCCAGTAAGTATTGCTATCAGTACCTCTTCTCTCTTTTGTTTGTGGCTTCGGTTGTCGCTTTGGCGTATAGAATTCAATTGGTGACGCCTACCTCTCCAACTGTACTTACACTTACGCCGACTCCGACGCCGGAACCACTTCTTCCTCGTCAGGCGACTACGATTGGATGGAAATCTAGCTCTAGAGCGAAAGATTAGTCATCGAATCTACTGGCATTTCCTTTAGAATAATTTGACACCTGAGGTCAGATTCAGGTATCACGCAGCTTTCCTTACTTCTTCTTTCAGATCTTGCGCTCGGCAGAAGCCATCTTCGTCAGTAGCTGGCCCGGACACTCAAGTCTTGGCCCCACTTCTGGATCGGTTACATAACCCGCGCGATCTTGTCTTCTAAGGCTTTAGTAGCTCTCCATGGCTTCGAGTTTGGCAGGCAGATATTCATCAACTATATAGGTCAACCCGTATCTACTGAAGGCTTCTTGCTCAGCCTTCCTTCTGACCCTTAGGAAGGTTTCTATCTCTCTCTTCCAGAGTTCCCCTTCGTATCGGGGGTCTTTCTGCAACTCGTACAGCCTTTTGATATCAAGGTCGCTGAGCCTCTCGCTGGGAAGCTTGTAATCAACGATATCTGTCGCCCATACTCCTGACCATTTCGCGTCAGGCGTATTGAGTTCGCGTAGGTGAGCTGCGTTCGCTGATCCGCTTATTATGACCATCGCTATGTGCATCCCCCATGGATCGCCGTCCGTTAGAATCACAACTGGAAGGCCAAGTTCTTTGTTCAACCTCCTCATAAGAGCTCTTGTTGCTCTGGGAGCTTGCCCAGCCGTTTGTATCAGAATTGCCTTGAACTTCTTATGCACCTTCTCTTCAACGAACCTTGTGAAGAGCGCACCTTTCTCTATGGCTATGATCTTGTCTGCCTTACATGCGACGAACTCTGCGTTCGTCAGCGCTGGCCCTATCATCATTCCGTCGGGATGGCTCGCAAGGTTCAGCCTTCTTCCTTCATAGCCTGGAACCGTGTACTCTATCGTAAGGTCGCCGAAGATCGCTGATCTTTCTTCCGGGAAGACGTTGAAGTCTTCTCTTGGAGAAGCGACTACGGTCTCAAGATCAGTAATAATGTTGTCAGACTCAGCTTGATCGACGAAATTCATTTCGTAAGCTTGAGCTGAGTAGAAGACATCTCTCAATGTGCTCGTCTTATTCAATCTAGCTAGCTCATCGACGAATGATGCTGTCCAGACCAGTTGAGTGAAAGGTCTAATATGTCTAATGTTTCTCGAACTTCTTCTTACGCCTCTGTCTCCTAGAATATATTGCCGAAGGTTCGGATCGTAAAAGATATTACGAATAGATCGGCTCGGCATCTTGATCGAAGGAAACTCTCTCTGCACTATCTGATCATATATCTGTAGACCGAAATTCTGGAGACCTGCAAAAACTTTCTCTTTCCTCAGTTTTATCGAGCCTGTAGGCTTCTTCTTCGGCATCACTCTTCACCTTTTTCAGAAACTTCCGTTTCTTCTTCCGCTCCATACTTCATTATACTCTTAAGAAGTGGCTTAACGCTTGGTTCTCTAGGTTTATGAGCAAGCTTGGTTGAGAATGAAGCGATCTTTGGAAGATACTTTGAGAATACGTCGAGCCTTCTCTTCTCTCTCTCCATATGCTCCTTCCTAGAGAGGAAAATGGAAAGTTGTCTTCCGACCTCCCTCAACGCATTCAATATCTCATGTTCAACCTCGGGCCTGTCAGCTATGAACTCTTTCCCAACGGTCTTGTACGGGATCTTGAGGCTGCAGATATGCACGAATACTGCCAAGGGAGTTTCCGGCATAACCTTGTAATGCCTCCAATTCATCAAAGTGTTTACAACTTTCCAAGAGACATCGGTCGCCTCATCGAATAATAGAGGGATCTTATTCGCAAAACGATAAAGAAGAATCCCGCTGGATGTAGGAATGCTACCGCCGCATGCAGCACCAACCTCGACGATGAATGGGAATCCTGAGTAGGCAGCTGGCCTACGTTGATACACCGCTACAAATTCAGGATTCAGCTCTTTCCTTATTCCTGTCTCTAGCAATTTGTCTCCGAGTGGAGATAGACAACTAGCGTCCGGACTTAGAAACTCATTGAAGTTCTTCATGGCGGTAACAAGTTTAACGATCTCTTCAGGCCCAAGCTTCTTCGGGTTCTTCTTACTTCCGATATCTGCGAAATTTAGGAAACGTCTAGCTATTTTGTCTCCGACTCTTTGAAAATGCTTCTTCATGAATTCATGCATAGTCCGTGAGTTTGTGATTGAGATCAGTCTCTTGATTGTTTCAACATCAACTCCATGAGGGTGCGGTGTAGTCTCGTCTGGAGGCTTAGGCATTTCTCGTGTTGCTCTTTCGAATTTGTAGAGCCTCCCCTTTGGGTCGACGAAGGTAACGTCAGCATAAGGCGCGACTATCGCTGTCTGCTTCAAGTATTCGAGGATCTTAGACATCGCTCTAACGTAATCAGCTTCTGTTGAGAATTCTATTACTGTTCCATGCCACTTGCCTTTATTAGGGTAGACCTTACGTTTGATAACTATCGGCTTGTTCTTCTGAATGTCCATCATCAAACGATACTCGAATATTCGGGAGGTCCCTGTACTTGACATCACGTGGGCTTCTGAATGGGTTGTGATCTGGCCATATAGAATAGCCATCTTGCCTCCCAAACCGAAAGTTCCGCGAGTTTGTCTAAGTTTGTATTTGGAACCGAAGAGGACTTGACCGAAAGCTGAAGGAATTATCTCTTCAGGCAAGCCGGATCCGTTATCTTCAACCCTTATTCTGTAGACTCCTGGACCTTCTGTAGGCCCGGATTCATGTGAAACCCGGATGTAGATGTCGGGTGGGATGCTGTTTATCTCGCATGCGTCTAGGGAGTTTTCAACGAGCTCTCGAACCGTTGAATAGATAGCGCGGGAGGGGTTGGTGAATCCTGCTATGTCTCTGTTTCTGTAGAAGAAGTCTGCTGGACTGATCTCTTCGAAGACCTCGGTCATGAACTATTCGCCAGTTGGTCGATCGTTCTTTCGGCTAGAGTATGCATGTTCTTCTAATTTGGATATCGAGTATTCTATGCGGCAATCGTTGTCTCGACGAATTGGTGCGATTTCAACGAATGCTTCAATGCTGCGACCGGTTTTCCCTTTCATCCAGGCGGTTTCTCCCATAATTCCAACGTCATTTTCTTTTTTGCTTCTCTTCTCTTGATTCTTAGGAATTTATACACAGTTGCGTGCTGTTTTCCTTTGATTAGCATCTCCACAGCTTCTCGAGCTGTAGAAACAGCATCATATCCACCTATCATCCCAATGGTGTGGCCGTATACAGAGATGCTAGCGTCAGTCATCTCTTCGATCATCCTCCTCATCTTTCCTTCACGCCCTATTATTCTCCCCTTGACCCTCTGTATGTCGGTCTCACTCCGGCCGAATAGATCTCTAAGATCCAGTACATCCAAAACCTTGTCGTCGTCGAAAAGGATGAAAGCCTTCTCAGGAGCAAAACCCTTCCCAATAGCGGTGACTACATCCTTCGCTTTAAGTAAGCTAACCGGATCGTTGTTGCCTTCATTCGGCACTAGTTCCATGACCCCGCTCTCGCTGTTCACAGTCACCTTGATGTTAAAGGCGCGTTCAATCCTATTCTTCACCGTCCCTTCTGGACCGATCAGGGCGCCGATCCTGTCGCGAGGTATCACCGTATTGATTTTAGTCTCCACCTTGACCAACCACCCAGCTGACTACCTTGTCTACAGATTCGACTTTGACCCCTATACTGCTGAAGTAGTTGTTTAGGTTCTCTACGTCTCTTTTAAGCAAGATGTTTGCGAGAGGATGGTCCAAGGGAACAGCTTGAGAGAGATCAAAAAGTACAGGTTGTTCTCTCCAGATCATGATATTATACTCGCTTAAGTCCCCGTGAACCAAGTTCGATCTTGCATAAAGTAGCCGTAGATACCTCAATAATTTCCTGTAGACCCTCACTGAGTTCTTCAATTCTGCTTCTCTAAGTAAAGGTGCAGGAACGCCGTTTCTACCGATAAACTCCATCAGCAAAACGTTCCGATTAACCCTTATAGGTTTTGGAACTTTAACTCCACCTTCTCGAGCTGCTTCCAGATTCTTGAATTCCTTCTGCGCCCAGAGATAAACGAGCGCTCTCGTATCTCTCTTCGCTCTACTGAATCTCGGATCGCCTTCGATGTATACGAGTCTACCTTTCCTGAATTCAGTGGACGAGGTTAGGTATATTTTGACAGCTACTTCCTTTCCCCGAGGTCCTATACCCCAATATAAACGAGACTCTTTCCCAGCCTTGATAACTCCATGGATCTTCTTCAATTCTCCAGTATTGAGCATGTGATAAATTATCATGAGTGTTGATTTGTCGAAAACTTCTTCGAGAGCTTCCATCTCTTCGCTTCTTTTCTCTTTCATCAGCTGGTCGATTTCATATCTTCTTTCCTTGAGTCTAACCTTCTTCTCGACTCGCGTCTCCCATCCTTTCACCCAGCAATCTCCTCATCATGCAGCTAAATACCCATGACCTCTAAGCCATTGGGCCTGACTTTCAGTATATCTCCACAAGATGTCTCCGCGACTGTCAAACTGGAAGTCCCAAGGTGCGACCAAAACCACATCGCCAACTTTTATCCAGACTCTTCTCTTCATCTTCCCTCTTATTCTACAGACCCTTTCATGGCCATCAGTACATTTGACAAGAAGTCTATCGTAACCTAACATTTGAGATACAATGCCTAGTAATTGACCTGTGTCAGGAAGGACCATCTCTCTAAGTTGACTTTCGCTGAGCACCTTCTTCTTTCCCATACTGAAACCTCAACGACATGCGTTCATATAGAACTAGATCTGGCTAGATATACTTTCTGTGTCGATTACTCAGAAAGAAAATCAGTTTCATACTTGAACAGTATTTCTTTGATAAGAATGCCTCCGTTATGGCGGGAGCTACTAAGCTATCTGTCTAGATCTTCACAACCTGGACGTGAGGGATTCCGGCGATTGTGATAACAGCTTGCCTGTCGACGAGACCTCTCTTGACCGCTGACTCTACTACTCTAGTTCCGACAAGGTTAGCTATGTCAGCCTTTTGGATCGCTGCCATCGCTTCCTCAATTGTTGACAAATCTTCGCCATAGAACTTTCTATCGACTTCGAGTTTCAATTTTCCTTCCCGGAAGGTCTTGCCGAGAACATTCTCATCGCAAGCTGCAACCAACACGTATTGCTTTTGGCGGAAGATCTTCAAGCAGGCTTTATCCAATCATCGGCCTCCGGGCTATGTTGGAAGAACTGAGGATCTTGCTCCGCAAGCTTCGCATACGAGGAAGAAGAACCTTCCCTGTTTCTCAACCTTGGTATCCGGTCTTCTACATATCGGGCATATCACATATCTATTGACATATATCTCAAGTAGCCGCGCTATTGATTCACGTCCAAACTTTCCTTGAAAGACAGCTCTTGTTCCGTCGAATGTCGCTGCAGTAGCCATCTCCTTTGACAGAAACTTGAGAATATGATGGGGGACTCTGTTAAGTTGAGTGCAGACCTCTCCAAAGTTTTGGATGATCGTTCGACCTCCGATTCTAATAGTGTTCGGCTTCGGCATCTCAAATCGTTCTCCAGTAGTAAGCTTCTTCGGTATCTTTTCGTAAGCTCTACTTAGCATCTTCATGTAGTCTTCGCTCAACCTTCGATACCAACCGTTCATCAATAGATTGATGTGGCTCTATTAAATGCATTCCAACAGGATGAGGTGAACTTTAAGAAAGATTAATGAATATCAAGCTGCCGTTGTAGCTTTAATCTTGGAGGGATTTCATCTACCGAACCGTTATTAGATCGATAACGGCTTTCGAAAGCGCCACGATTTCTTGAGAAGATAAGGATTCTTGAGGCTGGAAAACATGGGAAAATGGGTAGTCTGCGCTGCATGGCCCTACGTTCACATGGTCCCGCATCTAGGAACGTTCATGCATCTTCTCTCAGCAGATGTCTTCACACGATATTTGCGTTTGAAAGGGGAGGATGTCATTTCTGTAACTGGCTCGGATGAGCATGGCACGCCTATAGAGGTTGAAGCCATTAAAGCTGGAGTTTCACCGAAAGACTTGACCGATAAACAGCACGCGATCATATGCGATTTACTAGACAAGTTTGCAATTCGCTTCGACAACTACACGAGGACGGAGATCTCTACGCATATCAGATTTGTCCAAGAGTTCTACAGGAAAATCTATGAGAACGACTTCATCTTCAGCCAGACTGTGGAACTCCCCTTCTGCCCGAAGTGCGAACGTTTCCTACCGGACAGATTCGTTGAGGGCGAATGCCCACATTGCGGCTCAAGTCTGGCGCGAGGAGACCAATGCGATGCTTGTGGGAGAGTGCTAGATCCTGTGGATCTTAGGAGCCCAAGATGCGTCTTCTGCGGAACCACTCCGGTCATCAAGCCTTCTAAGCACTGGTTCTTCAACCTGCCTAAGTTTGGAGAACGGCTTAAGGCCTACATAGATTCTAGTCCACAATTGCCTGACAATGCTAGAAACTTCTCGTACAGATGGATAGAAGAAGGATTGAGACCTCGAGCTCTCACGCGAGACAATAAGTGGGGGATTCCAGCGCCCTTTCCGGGAGCTGAGGGGAAGACCATATACGTTTGGATGGAAGCGGTCTTAGGATACGTTTCAGCATCTGTCGAATGGGCTGAGAAGAACGGTCAACCTGAGTTATGGAAGAAGTACTGGTTCGATAAAGAAACGAAAAATGTACACTTCATTGGCAAAGACAATATCCCTTTCCACACAATAATATTTCCAGCTCTATTGATGGCGACTAGAGAAGACTATTTGCTACCTTGGCAAGTCTCATCGACTGAATTCATAATGTATGAAGGCCAGAGATTCTCCAGAAGCAGAAGAATAGGCGTATGGATGGATGAGACCATAGAGCTGGCTGAACCGGATTACTGGAGATTTCTACTGATGGCGATGAGGCCGGAGTTGAAAGATGCCAACTTCACATGGAGCGAATTCGAAGCAAGGATAAACTCTGAATTGAATGACGCCATAGGGAACTTCATCCATAGAACATTGACCTTCCTCCATACATACTTCGAAAACTCTGTTCCATCCTCAGGCCCACTGGACGACCTTGATAAAGGTCTTCTAAAAGAGATAGAGAACTCTCCTAGACATATCGGAGACCTATTCGAGCAGTTTAAGCTGAGAGACGCCTTGTCAGCGATCGTGGACTTAGCTAGGAAGGGGAACCAGTACCTAAGCACAAAAGAGCCTTGGCATTTGATCAAGATGGATAGAGAGAAGGCTGCTACAGCCCTTTTCATATCTGCCGAACTGGTTTATGCATTAACGATACTGCTTGAACCCTTCATGCCTTCTACATCTGAGAAGATCTGGGACCTTCTTAACCTACCCAGTAGCGTTCACTCGCAGAAATGGGAAGACGCTGGAAAACTTCAGCTTCATGTAGGGCATAAGATGGGAGAGCCGAAACCCATATTCCACAAAGTTGACGCAAAAGAGATCGAGAAGAAGAGGAAAGCGCAACCTGTTTAGGCCAAATGAATCTGGCGACATGCATGAAGCTGAAGATCGACTTCCATGTTCATACACGATTTTCATACGATGCCCACACAAGACCCGAACTACTTCCCGAGATTATCAGTAAGCGCGGACTCGACGGCGTAGCCCTAGCAGAGCACGACAATCTTCCTAGAGTCGAAGTCAAAGACGCCTTAGTTATTCCGGGAACAGAGATCAGTACGGCTGATGGCCATTTGATAGCGCTAGGAATGAGCCGTCAGATAAGCAGAGGTTCGCGAGCAAGCGAAACCGTTATCGAGACAAGGCGGTTAGGAGGAGTCACTATAATCCCTCATCCATACGATTACTTCAGTCCCAGCATAAATCCTGCCGACCTGAGAGTGAAACCTGACGCAATCGAAACGATCAACGCTTCAGTTATCTTCTTTCAGAAAGCAAAGCATAAGGCGGAGAGAATAGCGCAAGAGCTTAGCCTTCCAACAGTCGGTGGAAGCGATTCGCATATACCTGAAACTGTTGGGGACGCATACACGATTGTGGATTCAGATTCAACCTCGATCGGAGACGTGCTTCTGGCTGTGAAGGAAGGAAGAACGAAGCCTTGCGGTAAGGCGACATCACTCTGGAATAGATTGAGGAAATCAACACTAGACATTAAGAGAAAGATATAGTTGTAAGAAGTTTCTACAAGTATGTTCAATCTGAGAAAGCGGTTTCTGGTCGGCAAGGCGGATAAATTTGGTTTGAAGTCCCCAGATCCATTGTAGACAGAATGGATACGCGCGAGTTAAGGTCGAAGACTCTGAGCCTATCTGCCACAAAGCTCGAAGGCTCGGTCTAGGCAAGAGCACGGTTCACTACCTGAAGAAGCACGCCCGCGACCGTCGACCCTTCAAAATCCATGGGCGTGTTCTAAAGAAGTTTGACTAAAGGCGAAAGAAATGGTATGCCAGTTCAAATTATGGTGGTTTTTCTTTATGTATGATGGAATTCGTCGTCGTCCGTGACCCGCTAAAGAGATCACACACAATTCATTCTCTCATTTTTAGGGGATTCTTCTCCTAACAACCCCCCTTTTAAGAGTTTCAATTGCTCTTGTAGCCCAGTTTGGGTCGGCAAGAAGGGCGCGGCCTATTCCAACTAAATCTGCAATTCCTGTCTTCACAATTTCGTCTGCAAATTGCGGCGTCTTTATTCCGCCGCTGGTAATGACTGGAATTCTTGCAGTTTGTTTGATTCTCTTCGCTAGATGCGCAAAATATCCTTCGCCAGAAAGATTCGAGGGTTGGTATCCGCAGAGGCCCCCTGAAACGTCAATCACTGCTATCCCTAAGTTAGCGAGTGATTGAGCAATCCTCTTCGACTCCTCCAGCGTCAGTCCTCCAGGCATCATGTCATCCGCCCCTAAACGATAAAGTACAGGTATATTTTGCCCAACTGTGCTCAAAATCTCAGACCCAACTTCAAGTGGAAAACGCATTCTGTTATCAAGCATATCACCATACCTGTCATTGCGTCTGTTGGTAAGTGGGGAACAGAACTGGCTTAGAAGATAACCATGGGCGCCATGGATCTCAACAGCATCGAATCCTGCCTTAACAGCGCGGCTTGCGGCAAGACCGAAAGCCTTCACTATCGACTGAATCTCATCAGCCGTCAATTCACGAGGCGTCTCACTGGTTTCTGGGTCCGGAATAGACGATGCTGCCACTGGCTGCGCTCCAGTGACCCTTGAATTTGCCCTTCGGCCAGCATGATTAATTTGAATCGCGATAGGTGTTCCTTCCTCATGCACTGCCTCAACTAGTCTTGACAACCCAGCTACTAGGTTGTCGCTGTGGATTCCAAGCTGCTTTTCAGAACGTTTGCCAATTGGATGGATGTAGCTGTGCTCGACAATTACTAAACCTACAGACCTGCAACGAGACTTATAGTGAGCTATTAAAGCTTCAGTAACCTCGCCTGATCTCGTGGCAAGTTCACTAGCCATTGGTGGCATAACAATTCGATTCCGAATATGCAATTCGCGTATTGTAAGCGGGTCAAGTAGTGAAGCCATCGTCTTCACACTTATCAACTGCACTTTGATCACGATACCCCGTTCATAAAAATCCTTTCGTCGTCAGTCTATTTAATGGGCCCAATGAAAATTGAACTTTGGGAAAAGAATAATTCCCAATGTGGAAACCATTATAGCTAGAAATTGGAATCTTAACTTTCATTTGGTAATAACGTTTGATCTGTCATCTGAAAGTCTTGCAAGGGAGGTTGCAAAAAGATAGTTAAAAAAATAAGAGTTTTAGTAATACAGAATTGTGAAACTGAGGGAATTGGTCTCTACGAACAATATCTTATTCATAGGAAAATGAAGTATGACGTTTTTCATGCATGTGCTAATAGAAAATTTCCTTCTTTAAGAAATTATGACGTTTTCATTGTGGGTGGCACTCCAATTTCTGCTTACGAAATTCATAAACACAATTTTCTAAGAAACGAGTGGAGATATCTAAAGAAAGTCGTTAAGTTGAACAAACCTTACTTTGGCATATGTTTCGGCGGACAGATACTAGCAAGGCTATTAGGTGCAAAAGTCAGAAAGAACAAAGCAATGGAAATAGGCGGTTATGATGTAAAACTCACATCTGATGGCAAAAACAGTCGTTTCTTCAAAGATTTTCCAGCCAAATTTCCGGTTTTTCATTGGCATGGAGATACTTTCGATGTACCGAAAGGTGCGAAACTATTAGTTGAAGAAGAAGACTGTAAGAACCAGTCATTCAGTTATAAGAATGCTCTGGCACTTCAGTTTCATTTAGAAATAACTTCGAAGGATGCAGAAGAGTGGGCAAGAAAGTATGCCAATGAAATGGCGAGGATGAATAAAACGAGAAATCAAGTAGTTGATGAATGCAGAGTTAGAGAAAGAATAATGAAAAAATTAGCTTACAAATTGCTAGATAATTTTTTGACTAATACGAATGCCGTAAAATGAGAATCGAGTTCCGAGCCTGGGAAATGTTATAGTTAGAAATTTGAATTTTAAGAGAAAGATCTAGCTGTTCTCCAGCTGATATAGGTCTAAGTCTAAGTCAAGATTCTGATCCGTTCCGACATCAGGCTCTAGATTATACATTTCCACAGGAATCACCCCAAACCCATTGAATAATTGAGAAGTCTTCACGCCAGTCAGAAGAAGCGTAACGCGAAGAGAATCATAGATCGAAGAATCTACTCTAGCGCCCCATGTAACGAATGCCCCAGGTCTCAGATTTTCAGTTATCACTTCAGCTACCCTCGAGGCTTCTGCAAGGGATAACATCTCGTCCCCGGACACGTGGATGAGAGCTCCAGTGGCCTCGCTGCAGTCAGCTCTCAGAAGTGGCGAACCGAGTGCATTTCTTGCTGCTTGCTCCGCTCTAAACGGTGAACTTGATTCTCCGACGGCGGCAATCGCTATGCCACCTGTCTTCATCACCGTCTTGAACTCTGCGAAATCTATGTTGATCAGACTTGGTGCAGCGAGAGATTCAGATATCCCTTTGACCATATTCGCGATGATTCTGTCAGCCATAGAGAAGGCGTAATCGTTCGCAGGGATCGGAAAAAGCTCCATAACCGTATCGTTCTCAACGACCGTCACGGTATCGCATGCCTCTCTTAGTTCTTCCAATCCTTTGACTGCAAGCGAATGCCTCCAGATTTCAGTTCTGGAGGGCATTGTAACCGCACCGACTACGACCGCACCATCTTCTCTTGCCAGCTTCGCCAGAGTCGGCACCATGAGTGTTCCCGTCTCTCCGCCCAGTTCGGCTGTAATGAAGACGACATCAACGTTGTCAAGTAGCGGCGATATCTCGATAAGGGATTCTTGAACCGCTTCTCTACTTATCCGGAAGCTCCCTTGTACGCCATAGCCTTTCGCAGCTTCATTACCGACTAGAATCTTGATGTGAGCGCGCGTCGAGTCCAAATGCTGCTTATCCGTGTTTACGGCAATGCATTCAACGCCTGTAATCCCAGACTCCATTAACCTGTTGACGGTATTGCTGCCCGCGCTGCCTACTCCAAGCACAAGGATTCTCGCAAGGTCAGGCTGACGGATCATCGGTATTGAACGCTTGAGGGAACTGACTTGATACGCTTTAGCTGACTGCCGCAAGCTCATTCCTCGCAAAAGACTGCGTTTGTCCAAGTCCGGGGTAACTAGCATACAAGTTGTCCGAGCCTATATAGCGTTGCGTAATTCAGGTGTAATACGCTTGAATTACCAACAGGGCCTGATTTCGCAGCCGGTTTCAAACCGCCTCGTTCAATTTTTACAAGTATCTGCGAATTCTGCTCAGACGCCTTCGGTGTTTTCGGGCTCATTGTGTTTATGTTGTCTCGTGTGATTGTCAGGCGTCAATTCGTGATCGAATCCTAGAACTGCGCCTTCCAGATATCGCGGGTAAGCCCCGGAAATCTTTGCAAGAATCCTCTTACCGAGAAGGTTGGCATCTTGAAGAATAACGATCTTGTAGTTGCTTGTCCTGCCGATCGATTTCCCCTTCGAATTCCTTGCGGTAACATAAACGCATTCTTCGAAGCCGATCATTCTCAAGTTGCTTTCAAGACTTAGCTGAGCGCAAATGCTGGAGAGTAGCTTCGACCTTTCACTCACGATCAAAACAGGCAACTCTTTCATTCTGGATGCCGCTGTGCCAGCACGAGCAGCGTACTTCGATATGTTGACTATATCTGGTCTGGTTCTTCTCACTAGCTCCAATGAAAGGGCGAAATCCTCATCTCTCTCTGTTGGGAATCCCACGATCATATCGGTAGCTATAGTTATCTGAGGGATATTCTCCCTGAGCGCCTCGACGATCTTTACAAAGTCTTGAACCCTATACGGCCTAAGCATCGCTTTCAGAACTGTGTCCGAGCCTGATTGTACTGGTAGATGAGCGAACTTGTAGATCTTCGGGCTCTTGTACAAATCCAAGATCTCTTCGAGCATCTCTCTAATCCAATTCGGATTCATCATCCCAAGTCTGACACGGAACTCCCCGGGAATTTCGACCACTCTTAGAACCAGATCCCTAAGTCTGGCTCCTATATCTTTCCCATAGGCTCCAATATCTTGGCCAGTCAACCAGATCTCAATAGCTCCATTTTGAATTGCGTCTCGAATCTTATCAACGATAAGGTCTTGAGGGTAAGAATGAAGCTTGCCTCGGGCGAATCTTACACAACAGTAGGCGCATACCCCAGCGCAGCCTTCAGCCACCTCAACAATTTCGATAAATCTGTTGAGTCTTGAATGAGGCAATATCGGCTTGATCACTGGCCGATCTGAAAAGTATCTCCTTCCTCTCTCGCCTCGTTCAGCTACTCGAGCCGCTTCTACTATCTCCGAAATAGAGAACGGATCTATTGCTGCCGCATAGTTTGGCGCAGCATTCTCAACAGCTTCAAGATTTATCTTTGGCAGGCAACCTGATATTACGATCGGCTTATTCAAACGACTTAAGAAACTGAGTCTCGAAAGGATTCTATCTTCAGTCGGCTTCTTTACAGCACACGAATTGATGAGTATAATATCTGAAAAAGAAGCGTCTGCGTGCCGTAGATACCCAGCATTCGAGAGCAGAGCCAACATTATTTCGAGGTCGTGTTTGTTGGACGCGCATCCGTAATTCTCGACGTAAACGAGTTTGCTTCCGCTGCATATACAGGAAGTTTCCGCTGTGTGGACAGGTTGCTGCATCAGAGGACTAGCTTCTTGGCACTCTGAGTTTGAACACTCCATCGAGAATTCCTTTATCAACAATAGCCGGAACGCGAGGCTACTATTATCCTCCGCCGACCGGAGGGATTATTGCGAACTGACAACCCTCATAGAGTTTTGTCTGCAAACCATTCATCGTAGTAACGCTTCGCCCATCCATTAAGAATTGCAGGTTGTTTCTGGGGGAATTTGTCTTCTCATCGAATACGTATTCCTTGAACTTTTTGCCGTATTTCTCCGCGAGAATCTTGAGTAGATCCTCTACAGTGGCACCGTCCTTTAGCTCTACAAGTTCCTCTTTCTTTCCCGTAATCTCTCTAACTGAAGCGAAGAACTTCGCATTAACCTTCATAATCACCGCCTTCCGGGAAGATTACATTTGATCTTCGACTAGTCTTGCAGGTTTCCTTGAATTGTATTTTTCGGTGTTAATAAGCATGTAGGTTAATGCTTGATTCTCCAGGCTAAACACATAGATTTTGGGTGTGATGCTTTCACGTCGTCTACTCTGGCGACAGTCGTGTTTTGAGGTGCTTCCAGAACTGCTTTAGGGTTCTCGTAGGCTTCTTCGCTTATTCTAGTCATAGCCTTGATGAAGTTGTCTAGGTCTTCTTTGCTCTCTGTCTCAGTCGGCTCGACCATCAACGCTTCTTCTACAATTAACGGGAAGTACATGGTTGGCGCATGCACTCCATGGTCAAGAAGTCTCTTTGAAATGTTCAGAGCGCGGACTCCCGTCTCTTTGTTAAGTCTCGACGCGCTTATGACAAACTCATGTTTTCTAGGCTTCTCTGGAGCGTAGGGGAGTTCGTATCCTTTGGCCTTTAAGATTCTTCTAGCTAGGTAGTTTGCGTTTAGGACTGAGAGTTCAGCCACTTCTTCAAGACCTTCAGCGCCCATGGAGAGGATGTAGGCGTATGCTTTCAGAAGTACGTTGATGTTCCCGTAGAAGCCTCTGACCTTCCCGATACTCAATGGCTTGTTGTAGTTGAGACGGTACTTTTCGCCGTCGAATTCTAAGGTTGGCACAGGAAGAAAATCTGCCAGCTTTTCCACCACTCCTATTGGTCCTGCGCCTGGGCCTCCGCCTCCATGGGGCGCCGCGAAAGTTTTGTGTATGTTTATGTGAACTATATCGAACCCCATGTCTCCAGGCCTTGTCTTGCCAAGTATCGCGTTGAGGTTTGCTCCATCATAGTAGAGCAGCCCTCCAGCCGAGTGGACGATCTTCGATATCTCGAGGATATTCTTCTCGAATACTCCAATCGTGTTAGGATTAGTCAACATCAGGCCTGCTGTTCGTTCGCCCACTGCCGCCTTCAAAGCCTCTATATCTACGCAGCCTTCCTTGTCTGACGGAACCACGACAACCTTGAAGCCCGCCATGGTAGCGCTTGCTGGGTTCGTTCCATGAGCTGAGTCCGGAATTATCATCTCAGTTCTCCTTTCGAGCTGTCCTTTGGATCTGTGATATGCCCTCATGATTAGTGCGCCGACGAGCTCCCCATGCGCTCCAGCTGATGATTGTAGAGAGAACTTATCTACTCCAGTTATTTCAGCGAGATATTTTTCAAGTTTGTAGAGAACTTCCAGTATGCCTTGAGTGAGGCTTTCATCTTCATAGGGATGAAGATCTTGAATCTTGCTCGAAGCCGCGACAACTTCACAGACCTTCGGGGTGTATTTCATGGTGCAGCTTCCCAGCGGGTATATTCCCAAGTCCACGCCGTAGTTCTCTTGTGAGAGACGGGTGTAATGTCTGACAACTTCTACCTCGGAAACTTCCGGGAGACCGATGTCTTTCTCTCTTAACAATTTCTTCGGTATGATCGAATCCAGGTCCCCAACTATCCTCGCTTCCTCTGGGTCCGGCTGCGGAGGAAGATGCCCTACCTTTCCTCGACGTGATCTCTCGAATATCAAAGGTTCATTCCATCTAGCTTGCTTGAAATCCAATATCTATCCCTCCAAAATCTCCGCCAAGGATTCTGCTAGCATATCGATATCTCGTTTCGAATGAATCTCTGTCACGCAATAGAGGGCAGTCTCTCTGAGCTCCGGAAATTCATGGCTGATTATCTTTCCCCCATGAATTCTTTTCCTCAAGAGACCTTGATGTATTTCTTGAAAAGTCTTGCCTGATCGTTCGAAGTTCACCGTGAACTCTTTGAAGTGCGGCGCATCGAAGACTGGAGTTCTTAACCCTTTGATTTCCGATAGCCGCTTGATCGCATATTGAGACTTCGTTAGAATCGTCTTGCACAAGGTCCTTAGGCCTTTGGGGCCCAGTAGCGCTAAGTAGACTGCTGCAGCAACAGCGCACAGAGCTTCGTTCGAGCAGATGTTTGATGTAGCCTTCTCCCTCCTAATGTGCTGCTCTCTAGTTTGAAGGACCATGCAATATGCTCTCTCTGAACCATCGACTGTCGTGGTCATCCCGATGATTCTTCCAGGCATCTGCCGCAACAGTCGCTCCCCATGGCACGTAAATATTCCCAGGAGCGGACCTCCAAAGTTCATCCTATTTCCAAGAGGCTGTCCTTCCCCGATCACTATGTCAGCGGCGTACTCTCCCGGAGTCTTCAGGATTCCTAGAGAAACAGGGTCTACTCCAACTATGAAGAGAGCTCCCTTTCTATGCGTTGCATCTCCTATCGCTTCCACTTCAGTCTCTATATAACCTAAGTACGAGGGGTTCTCGATGTAGACTCCAGCGGTTTTGCTTGAGAGCTTCTTCTCCAAATCCTCTAGAATGATCTGCCCTGTCTCCGAATTCTGCTGAACTTCAACTATCTCTATCCCAGCAGGTTCAGAGTAGGCTCTCAGAGTAGCCAGCCTCTCCGGATGCAAGTAGTGTGGTACGATAACCTCGTTTCTTCCGGTGACTCTTGAAGCCATTCTTGCAGCTTCTCCAAGCGCTGAAGCCCAATCATACAGTGAACAGTTGGCGAACTCCATCTCAGTAAGCGCGCATATCATGCTTTGATATTCGAAAAGTGCTTGGAGCATCCCTTGAGACGCCTCCGGCTGATAGGGCGTGTATGAAGTTAGGAACTCTGCTCTTCGAACGATCTCTTCAACCACAGTAGGCACATAGTGAGGCCACACCCCAGCGCCGAGGAAAATGGGCACATCAGCGCTCGAAGCGTTCTTCTCCAGGGCTTTCGCGATGTCTCGTCTTACTTCTAGTTCAGGGTAAGGACCGGGTATCTGAAGGCTCCTCTTGAGCTTCACTTCGCTCGGGATGTCTTTGAAGAGCTCATTAATGTCATCTATGCCGATCTCTTTCATCATCTCTCTCCGTATTTCTTCAACACCAGTAGGCAAGTACGGATGAGGCTTAGTCAAACAGGTCCCTCACAATGAGTAGTCTAGAACCTTGATTTGACGATGAAGAAGTATTATTGATTGCGGTATAAGCAAAAAATGAGATCTACTGAGCTAAGGCACTACCGACTTTCTGATTGAACTATTCTGCTGGGTCGACGTGAATTACGCAGTGTTGACAACCTGTCTGCCGGCTGACTCTTTTTTCAACCTCATGGGCTATTCTGTCTGCTTCCTGTATCGGCTTGCCTTTAGCCACTTCTACGTGAAAACCTGTGTGAACAATGTTTGGCCCTACGTACTCAGCCTTCAAGTCATGGACACCCAAAACGCCATCCACCGACATTGCTGTCAATTCCAATTTTTCCAAGAAATGCCTACTAGGCGCTCTGCCCACCAGGTAGTGAACATTGTCCTTGAAGAGGTATAGACCGCTTATGGCGATGACTGTGCCCACGAATGTAGATGCTAGTGGGTCAGCCCAGAGGTACCCTTGCGCAACGAGGACTACCGCTATTAGCGCTGCTACGTAAGAGACCTCGTCTTTGAGAAGTGCAATCAGTTGCGCCTTTGCTGATGCGCCTTTTGCCTTCACTCTCATAATGTCTATCGTTGGAATAGCGACCACAAACATGCCCACTAATATCACTATCAAAGCGAGATTTGTATCTTGGAATTCGCCAGCCTCTGGAGCTTCGAGGAGCTTTGGAACAGCCTCTCGAAACGTCTCAAGGCTCATAAAGGAAATTAAAATTGTGGCTGAGACTAGTGCCGCAACGTTTTGAGCTCTTCCGTGGCCAAACATGTGAAATTCATCTGCCGGTTTCCTAGACCAAGAGGCAGATAACAAAAGAAAAGTGGAAATTAAGACATCGCTCAGCATTTCTAACGCTTGCGCCAGTAACACTAGAATGTTGGTCAAAAGGTATGTAGCCAGTTGCAGAACGACTAGTATCAAGTAGCCTAGCAATGCTATTTTTATGCCACGCGTTTCAGTGGCGTACTCTGTCATCTAGGTCGCCCTAACCTTCTTTAATGCCAGAAAGCCTCAGAGCAATGGTTAGGCGTTGTACTCTAAATTTTAGTCCATTACAACTTTCTGCCATAACGGGTGAGTTCCTCGTGGCCCTTATCCGTAACCGCAACTGTATCCTCGACTCTTACCCCAAACTCGCCGAGATAGAGGCCGCAGTTGCCGATTGATATCACCATACCAGGCTTCAATTCGTCTTTAGGTTCCTCTCCGTGGAAGAAGGCATGTCCAGCAGGTAGAGGTGGCTCTTCGAATTCCAAGCCCACGCCATGAATAGGAGGACCGAGAAAATACTCTTCGTAACCCTCCTTCTCAAATGCTTCATGCATAAGGTTCTCAAGCTTCGTCATAGTCGTGTTAGGGCTGACGGCTTCTACTGCAGCTCTTTGAGCCTTCAGATATACCTCGAAGGCCTTACGTTGCTTCTCAGAAGCCTTTCCGACACAGATTGTCCGGCAGAGATCTGCATGATACGCGTTCACCGTTGGGTGAAGGTCGATCATAACCAAATCACGTCTTCGTACCTTTCTGTGGCCGACTAGGCCGTGAGCTATCGATGACCTAGGACCTGAGGCTACATAGGTCCTATAGAATTCTTCAGCACCATTCTTCCTCATCGCATATTCCGCTTCTGCAGCGATCTCAGTTTCAGCTACCCCAGGCTTCGTTGCCTCGATCGCAGCATCCATCGCGACGTCAGCTACCTTTGCCGCCCTCTTGATCAATCCAATTTCTTCACTTGACTTTACGATTCTTAGATCGGTCATGATGGAGGTTGCGTCTGCAAACTCAAGCTTCTCAGGCTTTGCATGCGGATGCTTAAACATCTCGAGCATCGACATCTTCAAGAAAGTGTTTTCAACGCCAACTTTTCCTTTTTCCAGTCCAAGCTCCTTCCAAATGTGCATCAGTGAATGCAGCATTCCAACCTCATCTTCGAATCCGAGGATACGCTCCGAAGCACAAGACTTCTTCACGTCTTCAAGATCAGTCTTTGGCACTCCGACATAGGAATCCCTTTGTTTCGTGACTATGGTGAAGGCACACAACCTGCCATCTCCTACGAGATACGTCATGTTCTGAGGCTTGGTCAAGAGAAGAGCATCTAAGCCTGCTCCTTCCATTAGCGCACTGGCGCGCTTCAGTCTTTCATTGAATACCTCGCTTCCTGCTAGGGAACCTCTATGATACATCACTTGCTCTGCCAAGGCACGGCTACAGCTCCGCTTTTATTTGGATTTAACGTACTTCTCAGGATTCCTATCGAACTTCTGCTTGCACATGGGTGCACAGAAGTAGTAGGTCTTCCCTTTGTATTCAGACTTCCACTTTGCAGTCCTTTCATCGATCTCCATATTGCAGACTACATCCAAAACCATTTCTTTTCATCCCATTGAAGTATTGTTTGAAAGAATTGATTTAGTTTTTGTTTGTCGTACGATGTGCAGTGGCTTAATTCCACAATATCACTTGGATCCCTCGATCGGCTCGACAGCCACCTAACCTACATCTCTCAAAGCCAATGAAGATTCTCTCTAGCAGTATTCTCCGCGAAGCCTCCGCTCAGCCATCCTTGCATCTTGAACCGTGTTGACGTTCATCGCCAACCATTGATCATCAAGAACTAGTATTTCTTCATCCATTTTCGACTCATCGATTCTTGCCCCGTCAATGACGTTCAGTCCGACTGGGGCCGCGACTCTGCCCCCAACTTTGTATTCGTATTCTGGCCTAAGTCCTAGTCTTTCGAAAACTTCTATGGGACACATTACTGATATTGCTGGCTTGCTTGACCCTTCATAACACTTAGCTACTTGCTCAATGATACTGCTTGTAATCGACGGGAGATCAGCTGCTACCACTAGGACTTTACCTAGTCTTAGTTTCTTAATCGCATATTGCATATCTGCAACGTAACCTTCGCCCGGAGTCTCCACGGTCTTTACGGAAAGCATCTTAACCCTCTCAGCCGTTCTAGGTGTATATCTACTGACCGCAACGATAATCTCACCCACACTCTTCGACGCTTTGAGCACATTAATCACACGCTCGATCATCGGCCTCCCTACGATGCGAAGAAGCGGTTTCTCAACTCGAAGCTTCATACGCGAGCCTCTGCCGCCAGCCATGACTAGTGCTGTTAGACCCATCTGGACACCGCCAAGATGGCGAGTAGAGAGAACATTCGGGCGAGGTCGTTCGTCGCACCGAAGATGTCGCCTGTAAGCCCATTGAAATGCCTGTTCGAGATCCACACTATCGATGAAGAGCTGAGTATGCCTACGGCTAAGCCGAGAAGTCCAAGAAGCCGCAGTAAAGGAATCGTAATGATCACTGATACTATGAGCGCCGTTGCCAATCGAAGGTGTCCATATCTACTGTGCATGGCTTCAATAAAGTGGGTGTTCATACCTGTATGAGCCGACTTTCCAAGCCACGCTTCGTATACCATCGCGAGTTTGGCCGACACTTCAGATACGATTAATACTTGAAGAATTATGCTTGAGTCGATGACGCCGATAGTATAGGCTGTAGTCAACAGGGTTACGATACCAAGGGCTAAGCCGCCGGTGCCTGTCCGCTGATCGTGCATAACCTCGATCTTCTTCTCAGGAGAACCTTGATACATTAATCCATCACCGAAGTCCAGTAGACCATCAGTATGATGTAGCCCTGTGACCAAGAGAAGAAAGCCTAACGTCAAGATTCCAGCTACAGGGCTTTGGAATATCAGGAGAAGAGAGAGTGCAAAGAGTCCAGTGAGGAGTCCGATGAAAGCGCCGAGCAGAGGGAATAGATACATGAATTTCGCTGCATCCTTTAAGCACTGAGTATCCATGCCTACAGGCAATATCGTGAGGAAGGCGATGAGATTCTTCACCTCTCTGATCATGTCAAGCCCTCCCTAGTTACAGATCATAAAATACAAAGAGGATAGGTGAAGGAGCCCCTTGCCTTACGTCAGACCAGCTTCTCATAGTTCGTCTCAACCTCCTTGAGCAGAGTGCCCTTTGTTATCGAACCATTTGACCTCAGCATAGCGGCTATTGCGGCGCCACCAGCACCAACACCCTCCTTCACAACACCCATCTCATAGGCTTTCAAGCCGTTGAATCTTGAAGATGTGAAGTCCAAGTCTGCAGCCAGTATTGGAATATCAATTATCTGAGCGATTATTCCCTTTAGGTCAGATGTTCTGTCAGCTATGATCCATCTGGTCGTTCCGACCGCCACGTTTCCTAGCAACACAGGGTTTAGGGCCTTGAGCACAGCTAGAACCGCGCCCATCTGCGTCCCACCAGCCAATAAGACAGGAACCCTATTCGCCGCTCCAAGAACCAGCCCTGCAAAAGCAGGAACCATAGGATCTCCGATACATGAAATTGCTTTGGCTGGATTATTCGATAAAGCACCAAATTCAATACCTGAAGCCTTCAAACCCGCTTCAACAACCTTAATCTTAAGGTCATGCGGGTTTTGCGGCATACTACTACTAATTTTGCCCCTAGCATCTACGCCCATCGCAAGGAGGATGCCAAGGGCGGTCGTCGTTCCACCGGGAATACTTTCCCCTATCACCAGATAGTCCGCTATCTTAGCCAAGTGTTCTCCAGCAACCTTCGCCCTCTCCATAACCTCTTCAACATTTTCGACTGCTTTTCCTGTTCTGATGTCTCCTCCAGGGCCTCCGCCAAGATCGAGAAAAGGCACCTTAGGTTTGACTTTCAGCCCACCGCTCACTATAAGCATGGATATACTGGCGAGCTTAAGGGCTGATCTTGTGATGAGAGCTGGTGTGGGTATCCCCTCAGGTGTAACGGGTACGCCTGAAATACATTTGCACCTACCTAGCAGAAGGAGTTCCACATCCGCGGGAGGCGTGTAGTCGGTCAGTTCCGGGTTTCTTCCCGCAGCCGATAAGCCTGAAATCTTCGCGGTCTCGGTGGTACTTATCACACAGACGAAGAGCGGGTCCTTCCCCAGTAGTTGCGCGAGAAAGTCTTCGCCTTTAGAAGCATTATGAGCGAAGATGATGTCGAATCGGTTTCTCATTTTCTACTCACCTTGCTCGCTTCAACGTTCCCGATGTTTTTCAGAGAAGAGGTATGCAATTCCTTAGGCTTCAAGAAGCATTCTTCCACCTTCGTAAACAAGACTCGGTTCCTTTCTTCTACGCTGAACTTTGAGATCTCAATAGCCTCTTTGAAGATTGGCCCATCAATCACCATCGTATGATACTCGCCATTCTCTCCACACGGATCGATTTGATGTTCACGACTCAGCGTCTTCACTCTCTCAACATGGTCATTGTCGAGCTCTCGCCCGAGCCATTCCTCGCTGAACCAAGGTCGCCTTACACACGTGAAGATCGCTCTGAAACCTTGCGAGACAAATTCATCTAGGATCCGATTCGGTTCAGCACCCCACAGTGGCAAGATAACATCAATGCCCAAGCCTTCACAAACACTTTCATACCAGAGTTTATGTTCAGCGATCCAGATGTCTCCCGCCACAACTCCACGTATCCCCGTCTCCTCCTTCAGCCTTGTCAAGCTCTGCCTGTATCCTTCCAGATAAGGCTCTCCAACCTTGAACGTGAGATGAGGTATGCCCAAAGC